>Ga0209163_1000059_pt1 | contig 279685 bp, 262 predicted proteins | sample MTBAKSrepl2MetaG_FD_187457 | JGI IMG/M metagenome (GOLD analysis project Ga0209163, IMG submission 187457) | Enrichment culture microbial communities om Arthur Kill intertidal strait, New Jersey, USA, that are MTBE-degrading - MTBE-AKS2 (Arthur... | ecosystem: Environmental > Aquatic > Marine...
AACAAGCGTCGGCTGCACTCTGGTTGTGGCTTCCGACCGCCGACAGAGTACTACCAGGCCACCCAGGACGGCCTGTTGCCAAGAGCGCAATTGCGCATCTAGTGTCCAATCAACTGGGGTCGGACCGACTGGTGGGCGGTCACGGCCTGCGGGCGCTCGCCCACAGCGAACATTTACGATTGTTGGCCACTGCTGCGCAGTCATAGCCCCAGCCCGCGGAACTGGTGGGCGGTCACGGCCTGCGGGCGCTCGCCCACAACGAACATTTACGATTGTGGGCCACTGCTGCGCAGTCATGGCCCCGGACTGCGGAACTGGTGGGCGGTCACCGCCTGCGGGCGCTCGCCCACAACGAGGATTTACGATTGTTGGCCACTGCTGCGCAGTCATAGCCCCAGACCGCGGAACTGGTGGGCGGTCACCGCCTGCGGGCGCTCGCCCACAACGAACATTTACGATTGTTGGCCACTGCGGCGCAGTCATAGCGCCAGACCGCGGAACTGGTGGGCGGTCACGGCCTGAGGATGCCCGCCCGCGGCCCGAGATCAGATCGAAGAGCCCAGACCGCCATTGGGACCATGACTCAGATGTGACCTGTTTGCCATAGCGCAGCGGTCGAGGCGGTCGAGCGCTGCACAGCGCAAGACTCGCCGACTTGGGTTCGTCACTATGGTATACGTTTGGATTTGTTTGCCATAGCGCAGCGGTCGAGGCGGTCGAGCACTGCACAGTGCAAGACTCGCCGACTTGGGTTGGTCACTATGGTAAACGTTTGGATTTGTTTGCCATAGCGCAGCGGTCGAGCGCTGCACCACGCACAACAAGCCTCTCCGCCGCTTGCCACAGCGCAAAACACCTCAGCAAAGCGACAAGCGGCGATTCCCAAAGGCCCCTCGCCGCTCGCATTAGCCATCGCTCGCATCGGCCTGCTCCCGCATCGGCCCGCGCAAACCGTCGCACGCGCCGCTCATCGCCCGCAGAGCCATCGCCGCGCACCATCAAGCACTACCAAGCGCTACGCTAGCCGACAATCAACTCCGCGACCGTGCGCTTGGGCACATGGTGGACGTCGTGGGCATCGCGCCAGTAGGTAACGTCGCTGCCCGGTGCGGCATCGTCGATGACGACGGTCTCCGCCGGTTTGCCGATCGCCAGGACAAGCAGTATCTCGTAGCGCTCGGCAATCGACAGGTCGGCCCGCAGTCCTTCGCGGTCGACCGCGCCAAGCATGCATCCGCCAAGGCCGAGGGAAGATGCCGCCAGCATGATCGTCTGACTGGCAATCCCGTGGTCGCAGCCAAAGCTCTGGCTGACTTCCTTGTCCCCCAGAACGATGATATAGGCGGCAGGACGTTCGCCGGGCTGAGGTCCGGCCCAGGTCTTGAGGCTTGCCGCCCAGCGCAGCCGGGCAAAGATCGTGGCGTTGCGACCCCGCTCGGCGCTTAGCATGTACTTCAGCGGCTGGCGGTTGTTGCCTGAGGCGGCCAACCGGGCGCAGCCAATGAGCTCGTGCAGGGTCGCGATCGGCACTGGGTGAGCCTCGACAAATCGCCGGTAACTTCGGGTATTCTTGACCAGATCCCTGAACACGGTACATCCCTCCTGGCAGCGATAGTTGCATGGTCTTAGCGCCAATACCTGCTCATGGGCAGGCAAACCGGATGGACACGCCGAAGACTCGGCGTCGGTTTCAGCTGATTGCAGTCTTACTATTGGCATTATTAGCTTACCTGCTCGAAGTTAACTTACCTACCCTAGGAGGCGCAACGATGAGGCGCAATCCCGCAGCCGTAGCGGATAAGGTTCGAGGCCTACTGAGGAGCAATGCCTTGGTTGAGGCGGGTTTCGCTGTGCGCGAGCTTCACGCGGCAGATCTGGCGCGGATGGTTGAGCGCCTCGGGCCAGAGATCGGTGCGACAGCATTTGCCCTTGCCGACGAAACCGCCGCTGCCAAGGCGCTGGAAGAGATGAGCGTTGTAGCTCAGCGGAGCATTGTCGACCAGACCACCGCCGAGCGGCTGGCGGCCGTTGTGCGCGAGATGCCGACCGACGACTTGGTGGCGTTGCTCGATGTGTTGCAGCCAGATCAAGCGGCGAGGGTGCGGGCGGTGACCTCACAGGACGCACTGGACGGCGCGGCGAGGTTAATGAGCTACCCACGGGGCTCGGCCGGTCGGGTCATGACTGATCGCTATGTCGTTTTGCAGGGTGAAATGACCGCAGAACAGGCACTGACCACAGTGGGGCCACTAAGCCGCGAGGCCCTGGCGGCGAACTACATCTACCTCATTGATCAAGAGGGCAAGCTGACCGGCGCCCTGAGCCTTCGACAGCTTGTGGCGGCCGATTCGGCGGAGTTAATCAGCGATCTCGCCGCCACCGATTTGATCACGGCGGCGCCGTTGGAGCAGGCCGATGCCGTAGCTCGCCTGGCAATGGACTACGATCTCCTGGCAGTGCCGGTGGTCGGCGGCGACGGTGATCTGCTCGGTGTCGTAACGATCGACGACCTGTTTGACGTGCTTGACGAAGCTGCCCTGCGCCAACTGCAGGGTGTCGTTGGCGGCGGTGGGCATGGTCACGCACCGGTCGGCGGCCAGTCGGAATCGCCCTGGGCCCGGCTCCGCCAGCGGTTGCCGTGGCTCATCCTCCTGATGTTTGGCGATTTCCTATCCGCCAACGTTATCCGCGGTTTTGAGCATGTCCTGGAGGCGGTCGTTGCCGTGGCGTTCTTTGTGCCGATCCTGCTCGACATGTCGGGCAACGTTGGCACGCAATCTCTTGCGCTGACCATCCGCGGCATGAGCACACGCCGCATCACCCGGCGCGACCTCGGCAGGCTCGTTGCGCGCGAGGCCTTGACCGGGGTTTTGCTGGGCCTGGCCTGCGGTGGGATCGTCGCTGGACTTGCCCTGGTCTGGCAGCGATCGTGGTTGCTCGGAGTCGTGGTGGGCGGTGCGATGTTCATCGGTCTAACCGTCGCAGCGATACTCGGGGTCGTGATCCCGTTCACGCTCGATCGCTTCGGCTTCGATGCCGCGATCGGTTCAAGTCCGCTGATCACCACTGCCGCCGACGTTAGTGCCCTGATGATCTACTTCTTGCTGGCAACCCGCTGGCTGGATCGGCTGGCTTAAGGGGACGACCGCCTTGTGGCTGCCGTCCCCTTTGTCGGCCAAAAGAGGTTTCGCCGGATCAGTGGCCCTGCAACTGCGGCAGAGTCAGGCCGCCCTCTGGCATGACGGTAATCGTGGGCCTTGGTCCGAGGCGTGCGTGGGCGATGGCCAGGGCCTCGGCCAGAGATGATGCCGGGGTCAGCAATAGCTCGCGCACTTCGGCCTCCGGCATCGCGGAAACCATGATGATCTCCGCGCGGGCGAGAAGACGTGTGACGGCGTATGCCTTGTGCCCGCCGAGCTCGAAGTTGGCGCGGATCGCGTCGGCTATCGCCTCGCGGGTGCGGTGACGATGCATCCATTCCAGGTACTTTGCGTTGCCGGCACCCTCGGGACACTCGGCAAGCAGGATGACCACTCCACCCGACCGCACCGCCTCCACTGCGTTGTCCATCGTCTTTTGCGCCTGGTAAACGTTGATGTCCTTGGGCCAACCACCGCACGATGCGATCACCAGGTCGGCCTGTTGGGCGATTGGCACCCGATAAAGCTTGTCGACAAAGGCGCAGCCCGCGCGGTGAGCCGCAACGACGTCACCGGCAAAGATGCCGGCGATCTCGTGCCGGTCATTGAGCACCACGTTAAAAAGGAAGTCGGGCTCGACCATCAGTGCGCCTTCAAGCAGGTCTTCGTGTACCGGGTTGGCGTCGAGACGGCCGATCTGCGCCGCTGGATCAAGCATCATTGAGTGGTTGAACTGGATCGTACTCAGGGCTGCGCACCCGGGCACGATTGCCTTGCGCCCGCCGCCAAAACCGGCAAAGAAGTGGTAGACGATGCTGCCGGTCAAGATGATGCGATCGGCCTCGACCAATCGCCGGTTGACCAGCACTTCGTTGCCGCGCTTGGTCCGGCCGACCTGCACCAGGTTGGCCTGATCGCGGCAGTCGTGGTTGACCATCTGGACCCGGGCGGCCGCTTGCTCGCCGACCAAGGCGACCATTTCGGCGTGCTCGAGCGCACGGTGGGCACCAAGGGCAAAGAGCACCGTGATTGAGTCGTCGGGGACGCCGGCCGCGTTGATTTCGTCCAGCAATGCCGGCAGGAACAGATCCGTCCGTGCCAGGCGAGTCTGGTCATTGACGATGACGACGACACGCTCGCCTGGGCGCAGGATTGCACCCAGCGCCGCGCCGCCGATGGGGTGGCGCAGGGCCTGCAGCACGAGCGGCTTGAGGTCGGACGCCGTGGCTCCCAGGGCCGGGGCGTCGGCGACGCTCAGGACCGCAAGCAGGTCCTCGGTCGGAACCGCTACCTCCAGCGCGGTCTTGCCGTATGCAAGACGTAGCGAGGTGGTTTCTGCCATGTCGAATCCGCTCCTATACGGTGTAGCTGAGGATGGTGACTGCCTGGAAGGCGCGGAAACCGCTCAGGTAGTCCGGGCTCTCGAAGCGGATCGAACGATCACCGGTGCGCTCCACGCCTGGCACGAGACAAGCGAGGTCCGCCATGACGGTATACACCCAGTCGATCTCCCAGACCACCGGCGCCGTCTCAAGCATCAGCATGTCCTTGACCTTGCCGGCCGCAAGTGCCTTGATCGCGTCGGCGGCTGCCGTTGCGATCACCTGGCGAGAGCGCTCTGGTGAGAGTGAACGCGCCGCTCCCCGGGTGAAGCTCCACTTGACGACCGCACCACGGACGCCGGGCACGTCGGCCTGGGTCTGGCGGATCGTGGCGGCATCGCCGGCGATAAACGCCACCGGCACGCCAAAGTGGCCGGCGACACGGCCGTTGAGCATGCTTTCGGACATCAGTTTGCCGTTGACGCGTACGTTGTAGATGCCGCGCGAGTTGTACGAGTGGTTGAGCAGCCCGTCGGCGGTGCCGATCGCGGCGTGGTAGCCGACAAAGAAGACCCCGTCGTACTCCTCGTTGATGCCCTCCATCATGTAGAGCGGCTTGGGATGGCCCTGGGCGAGCTCGGCCCGGGGGTCAAGCAAGTCGGGTATCAGGTTGTTCATGTGCCCGTGTGAGTCGTTGACCATCACGTAGGTTGCGCCGGCGTCATAGGCCGCGCCAACGGCCGCGTTGACTTCCTCGGTCATCAGAATGCGCGCTTGCTGGAACTGGCTGCCCTCCGGTACAAGGTGCAGCTCACGGCTGCTAACGCCGGCGATGCCTTCCATATCGGCAGAGACATAAATCCGCATGCTGGCTTGGCCTCCTCCTGGTTGCTTGCTCCTGACGAATTCGTCAACCGGTTGGCGATGTACCTGCGGACCTTTTGCACCTTGTCCGGCGTTATGAGAAACTGAAGGAGGCCCGGCGCGAGTCAGCGACGATGCGCCACGGGCCGGGTGAGACTCGAATGGAGGGCAAGCCGATGAAATGGACGGTTAGGTCCGTATATTTCTACCTCGTGAGCTTTGTCATGCTGATCACGTTGGTCTTCGGCATGGTGACGTTCATCAACAACATCGTGGAGATGTTCGATCCCAGCCGGATGTCGTACTACGACAAGCCGGCGATGGAGACTTCGATCCGGGCGCGACTTCGCACTGAGTTTCCAAACGCCACTGACGCGGAGATCATCCAGTGGGCCAAGGACGAGGTCGAGGCCAACTACGCAAACCAGGTCCAACAGGATCTCTACTACCGCTGGCGGAGCCTGATCCAGTCCGCGGTGCTGATCTTGATCGCCGGTCCGACCTATCGCTATCACTGGCGCAAGGCCCAGGCACTGGACACCTAGGCCGCAGCGCCGGCGGCGACAAAGTTGTCGCCACCGCGCAGCAACACAGCACTGAAGCACAAAAGGGCCGGGGGGCCAAGCCCCCCGGCCCTTTTGCGCACTGCCGGAGACCGCCGACCGGAGACGGCCACATGACGGTTACATGAGGTAGTGCTTAAACCACGCGACGCTGCGCGCAAACCGGTCTTGCCGGTGGCTTGGCTTGGTGAAGCCATGGTACTCCCCGGGATAGCGGACCATGACGGCGGTGCGGCCAAGATAACGCAGAGTGACGAAGAACTGCTCCGTCTGCTCGATTGGGCAACGGAGATCGGCCTCCCCGTGTAGGAGCAGGACGGGCGTTTCGACGTTGGCGACGTAACGAATGGCGGAGCGGGACAGCAACTTGCGTTCCTCCTGCCACGGGGTCCCGCCGCACTGCCAGCCGCCGAAGTTGTAGCCAATGTCGCTGGTCCCCCAAAAGCTGTGCCGGTTGTAGATAATCGCGCCCGCTACGGCCGCCTTAAACCGGTTGGTCTGGGTAATCGTCCAGGTGGTCATATAACCCCCATAACTCCATCCGGTGATGCCGAGCCGGTCCGCGTCCGCGATCCCGGCCGCGATCAAGTGGTCCACCCCGGCCATGATGTCTTCGTAGTCTTTGCCGCCCCAGTCGTCCACGCAGGCCTTGGCAAAGTCCTGGCCGTAGTTTTGGCTGCCGCGCGGGTTGGTAAACAACACCGCAAACCCCGCTGCAGTGTGCGCCTGGCACTGGAACTGGAACGTCTCCCCGTAAACGCCGTGCGGCCCACCGTGGATGAAGAGGACCGTCGGCAGCGGTCCAGGCCCTGCGCCGGGCGGCAGCATCAAAAAGCCCTCGATCGGCCAGCCATCGGCGCCCGTGTACGTCAAAGACTTAACCGGTGCGAGCTCAATCTCGGCCAGCAACTCATCGTTGGCATGGCTGAGTTGCGCCTCGCCGGCCGGGTGCGCCGCAAGGCACCCAAACACCGCGCAAGGCACGTCTCCGGTCTCCGCCACGTAGGCCAGTTGCCCGCGGGCGTACGACACGCCGGCGATCACCCGCCCAGGGCCACCCAGCACTGTTTGTGGTTGCCCCGCCGCTCCCTTGGCGAAACCGCCACTTGCCAGCAGTGGTGGCACTTGCAGCGCGACAATCTTGCTGTGGCCACGGTCGCTCAGGATGTAGTAGATCGTCTTGCCGTCCTCGCTCCAGCATGGCGGCAGTGTCGGTGTGAGGTACCGGACGTCGGAGGAGATGGTGTTGCCGGCCGGCCGGTCGGCCGGGGCGGTCAGGCTGACGGCGTCTGTCTGCCCAAGCGGTTTCGCTCGGGCGGCGGTTAAGGGCAGGACAAAGAGCTGGATCGTCGTTGAGCGCGATTGATAGCAGTCATGGCCCAGGAACGCGACCATGGAGCCATCAGGAGAAACCGCTGGGGCCTGGACCGGCCCGTCGCCCTCGTATAGCAGTTGCAGTGAGCAATCGGCCGGATCGACCAGCCACAGATCCATCCCATCCCGCAAGTCCGCCTCAGGGCGTCGCACCGCGACACAGATCAGTTTGCCGTCGGCAGTCCATGTCGCGTCCTGATGGTCATAGTCGCCAGCAGTTACCTGCTTGGCAACCGGGGCGGGATCGGTCGGTCCGGCGACGCCGATGACAAAGACCTGGCTGCGCCGATCACCAAAGTAGCCGGTGCCGTCAAAGCGGTACTTAAGCCGGGTCGTTACGGTAACGTCGCTGGTTTTGTCGGTGCTGGGCGTCCCTTTACCGGCCGGGTGCTCCGCAAGGGCGATCGCTCTGGCCCGGTCTCCCTCCGGGGCGCCAGGGTAGGGAATCCAGTTCTCCGGCTGGCTGAACACCCGTGCGCCAAAGGTGAGGTGCTTTGCATCCCAAGACAACTTGGCCGGAGTCGCTACGGCGACGTCCGTCGGCAGGCGCCACGCCTCACCGCCGTGCGCGCTAATCAGCCAGATCTGCGCTTTGCCGCTGCGCTCGCTCACAAACGAGATCGTCGATCCGTCGGGTGACCAGCGCGGATGACGGTCTTTGCCTGAGGTGGTCAGCGGCCGGCCGGAATCCGTACCGTCTGCCCGTCCGAGCCAAATGTCGGTGCGGTTAGCGTCGGCGGCCGCGTCTGGCGTCTGCAGTACCCAGAGCACCCACTTGCCATCCGGTGAAACCTGCGGGTCGCCGGCTGCTTTGAACCGGACGACGTCTTCGGGAGTCAACGGTCGTTTGCTCATGTCTGGCCATTCCTCCTCAGCCGGGCCTGCCCGGCGATCACGTGCCTTTGCCGGCTGACTTCACGGCCGGCGGCGTCCTTCCTGCCCGTGCCGCGCCCTGCCAACACGCGACTTGACCAGGGAGGCATGCTGGATACAGACTATGTGAGTGATGCATCCTAGCATATATCAGATGTTGCATAACATATAGCTTACTTGACAAAGGGTGCGTCACAACCATAAGATAGAACTAGTCAAACGGGCGACTGCCAGGTTGTCCGGTAAGCGGATCGATCTGGTCACAAGTCACCAACCAACAATCAAAGAGGGGGATTGCGCAGTGTCTCTGAGGATGTGGGACCCATACCGCGACGTCACCTCGTTGCGGGACAGCATCAACCGGATGTTTGAGGATACTTTTCGCGGCATCGATACGCCGACTGAGATGCGCACGTCGAGCTGGCCTGTGCCAGTCGATATCTATGAGACCAAGGACGAGATCGGCGTCCGTCTTGAGCTACCAGGTATCAACCCACAGGACGTTAAGATCCAGCTGACTGGCGATCAACTGACCATCAGCGGTAAGCGTGAGCACGAGGGGCAGACGACCGAGCGCAACTGGGTCCGGGTTGAGCGCCGCTACGGGTCGTTTGTGCGTTCATTTACGCTCAATGTGCCGGTCAAGCCCGACGGTGTAACCGCCAACTATAAGGACGGCCTGCTGGAGGTCCACCTGCCCAAGGCAGATGAGGTCAAGCCAAAGGAGATCCAGGTCAAGATCGAGTAGATGCTGTCGACCGGACGAGGTTTCGTCCAGACAAACAATAGGGCAAGTTGACGGGTCGGCCGGTCGTCGATCGGCCGACCCGCCTTAGTGAGTTCTGCCGGGTGGAGCAGCCCGCAGCTGCGGCGGTTAGCGATAAGGGGTGAGGCGGATTGGCGACCCAATTCAAGGATTACTACGAAGTCCTCGGAGTCAAGCGTGATGCGTCCGAAGACGAGATCAAAAAGGCCTACCGGCGCCTTGCCCGCAAGTATCATCCGGACGTCAACCCAGGCGACCAGGCCGCTGAGGGCAAGTTTAAGGACGTTAACGAGGCTTACCAGGTCCTAAGTGATTCCAACAAGCGAGCGCGCTTTGACCAACTCGGCGCCAACTGGCAGCAATATGAGGCCCAGGGCACCCCGTACGACGATTGGTTCCAGCAGGCGGCCAGCCGTGGCGCTGGCGCAGGAGCTGGCCAGGCGGGCTCAGGTGGGTGGCGCGTGTTCACCTTTGGTGGTGGCGCTCCCGGTGGTACACCTAGCGGTGCGCAGAGTGTGGGCGACACGGGTGATTTCAGCGACTTCTTCCGCGCCTTTTTTGGTGACCTTGGCGGGTCCCCGGGCGGCGGTTTTGGCGGCAGCCGGTTTGGCGAGTTTGGTCCGGGGGCTACCTATGCGACCACGTCGGCGACTGGCCAGGACATCGAGCATGAGTTTGAAGTGACCCTCGAGGAGGCGGCCATGGGCGGTCGTCGGGCGATCGAGTTGGCCATGCCCGACGAGTCCGGCGGCAGGCGGATAAGGCGGTTGGAGGTCAAGATCCCGGCCGGTGTCCGGGACGGATCCAAGCTGCGCATCGCTGGCGAGGGTGGGCGCGGCGGGCCACAGGGCCAGCACGGCGATCTCTACCTGGTCATCAAGTTGCGGCCGCACCCCATTTTCGAGGTGCGCGGCGACGACCTCTGGACCGAGGCCCCGGTCGGCCTCTACGACGCGCTGCTTGGCGGCAAGATCGTGGTGCCGACGATCACCGGTAGAGCGGATATGACTATCCCAGCCGAAACCCAAAACGGCCAGATCTTCCGGCTCAAAGGCCAGGGCTTGCCCTCGCTGCGGGGTGGGGCCGCCGGGGATGAGCTGGTCAGGGTCAAGGTTGAATTGCCACGCAGCCTGACCGACGACGAAAAAGACCTATTCCGCCAACTTGCGGCAAAGCGCGGGCGGGCGAGGGCGGATTAGCGCCACTTTTGCCCTTGGGATCCGGGGTATCCAGACGGCAAGCAGCAGGCAACGAGGAGTGGTGGCGATGTCGATGTCCAGTCCGGTAACGCAGCAAATGATTGGCGGCGGTCGACCTTCCGATTGGCAGGGCAAGATCCTTCCGCTACGGGAGCAGGCGCGCGTCACCCGCGGTTGGATGATCCACCGCCTTGATGCAATCCTGCCGGAGATCATGGGCCGTGAGGGCCTGGATATGTGGATCGTCAACGTCCGCGAATACAACGAAGGCCCACTGGTCATGACCCTGTTGCCGGAGCCGATGCTGAGCGCCCGCCGCCGCACCATCCTGGTCTTTTACCGCCGCGAGGACGGCTCAGTCGAGCGCTTGATCCTGGCACGGCCCGGGCTCGGCATCTACGACGTTTACAAAGATGAGTGGCGCCGCGATCGTGAGTCCCAGTGGGAGGCGCTGCGCCGGGTGGTCACGGAGCGTAACCCGCAGGCGATTGGCGTCAACTGCTCGGAGGTCCACCAATTTGCCGATGACCTGACCTACACTGAGCACCGACAGCTGATGACGGCCCTGGGCTCGACATTCGCCACGCGCACACGCTGGGCAGAGGGGCTCGTGGTTGGCTGGCTGGAGCGGCGTACCGCCCTTGAGCTTGAGGCTTATCCCGGCATCCAGCACATCGCCTACGGCATCATCGCGGAGGCCTTTTCCAGCAGGGTGATTCATCCAGGGGTCACCACGTGTGACGATGTGGTCTGGTGGATGCGCCAGCGGACCCAGGACCTCGGCCTCAGGTGTTGGTTTCAGCCGAGTGTTAGGTTGCAGCGCAAGGGCCTAGCCGGCCGTGCTGACGGTGAAGCAGTGATCAGGCACGGCGACAGCCTCCATTGCGATTTTGGCCTGCACTATCTCGGGCTGGCGACCGACACGCAGCAACAGGCGTACGTGCTGCACCACGGCGAGCACGATGCCCCCGCGGGCCTCCGCGCGGCGCTCGCCACCTGTAATCGCGTGCAGGATATCCTGGCCGGGTATATGATCCCCGGCCGGACCGGCAACGAGATCCTGGCGGCATCGCTCGCGCAGGCCAAAGCCGAATCCATCGATGCAGTGATCTACACCCACCCGATTGGCTTCCACGGTCATGCCGCCGGCCCGTACATCGGTATGTCCGACAACCAGATCAAGGTGCCCGGCACAGGTGAGTATCGCCTATTTGACGACACATGCTATTCCTTTGAGCTCAACATCACGCAGCACGTGCCGGAGTGGGATCAGCCAGTGCGGATCGCCCTCGAAACCGACGTGGCCTTGACCGGCGGCCAAATCCAATACCTCGGCGGCAGGCAAACGAGGCTGCACCTGGTCCAGTAGACGCGGTGCCTGGACCCGCCGCCTGTAGCCGCGTACCAGCCGTGGCCTATCGCCGGAGAAAGTCCAACTGACCCGGCCGTTGCTCGTCAACCCGCGTGTCGATGGTCGCGTACCAGTCGACGACCTTGCAACAGGCGTCGACCACGTAATCGAGGATCTTGGCGCCGCGATCCGCGTTGCTCAACGACGGATCGCCCAACACGCCAATCGACGACGTGTCGACCGAAGTCGGGTAGACATGTACAGCCACTCCGTCGACCTCGACCTGTGACCCCCGCGCCGGTAGGCCGGCAAAGGCCGGTCGTCCTGCCGGCGCCACGAGATCCGGCCGTGTCGCATGCGGCACGATGCTGGCCATCACCGAACCGATTGGCTCGCTGCCATGGCCGGTTTGCGGGGCGGGCTGGCCATAAAGCGCCTGGTTAAACCCCACCGACAGCAGCCGCCACAGGTCAAGGCACGCCGTCCGGATGCCGATGTCGCGGATCAGCTCGCGGGCGTGGTGCTCAATGATCGGCACGTTGCCGCCGTGGCCGCACAGCCACAGGATGTGGTCAACCCCGACCTCAAGCAGGCAGTCAGTTAGGTCCGTCAGGGTTGCCCGCAAGGTTTCGGGGCGGTAAGTAAGCGTGCCCGGAAAACCGCGATGTGTCTCCGAATAGCCGTAGGGCAGAGTGGGAACGAAAAGCGCGCCAGTGCGCTCCGCGACCCGGCGGGCGATGACTTCGGTAGCCAGGTAGTCGCCGACCGGCGTATGCGTGCCATGTTGCTCGACCGATCCCAGCGGCACCAAAACCACCGGATTGGCCGCCAGGGCGTCGCGGATCTCGACCCAGGTCATGTGGGCCCATTCGTGCTTGCCGGCAGGCGCGGTCATTGCCCCAGTCCCCCTTGGGCAAGGAACGCCTTGGCAAAGCCCACGTAGAGCTGGCGGCCGTGCTCCAGGCAGTCCTCATCGATGTCAAATTGCGGATGATGGTTGGGGTAGATGATCCCTTTGTCGGCATTGCTCGCGCCGATCATGACAAAGAGGCCGGGCACCGTGGCGGCAAAGAACGAGAAGTCCTCGCTTCCCATGATCGGTTCGAAGGGCAGCAGCGCGGCATCGCCCATCGTCTGGCGGATGACTGTGGTGCCGAGGTCGGTCATTGCCTGGTCGTTGACCGTCGGCGGGACCATCACGATGTACTCCATATCCATGGTTGTGCGATAGGCTTCGGCGGTGGCTGCGGCGATGCGCTGCACCTTTTGCTCGACCTGCCCGGCAAACTCCGGCCGGTAGTAGCGCACCGTGCCATCGATCCACGCCTCGTCGGCAACGACGTTAAACCGCGTGCCGCCGTGGACCTGTCCGACCGTCAGGACGAGGGGGTCCTTGGCCTCAAACTCCTTGGTCACGATCGTCTGCAGCGCCAGCGCGGTGGAGCATGCCGGGGCCAATGCGTCGATGCCGAGATGCGGCGAAGCGCCGTGCCCGCCCCGACCGTGGAAGTTGATCCGGAAACGGTCACCGCCGGCAAGCATCGGACCAGACCGGATGCCGACATGGCCGACCGGGATCGTGCCTGAGACATGCAGGCCGAATACGGCGTCTACGCCATCGAGAGCTCCCTCATCGAGCATGCCTTTGGCGCCGCCGGCAAGCTCTTCGGCGGGCTGGAATAGGAAGACAACAGTCCCCGGCAGGTCTGGCTCCGCAGCAAGGGTCCGTGCGGCACCGAGCAGCGCCGCAGTGTGGGCGTCGTGGCCACAGGCGTGCATGATGCCAGGGTTTTCTGATGCGTAGACAGCACCAGTCTTTTCGTTTTGGTTAAGCGCATCCATGTCCGCGCGTAGACCAATGGTTGGGCCTGGCTTGCTGCCCTTGAGCGTACCCACTACGCCTGTGCCCGCCACTCGGCGGGTTGCAATGCCCAACGACTGCAGGATCTCCTCGACTCGCCCGGCCGTCCGTTGCTCTTGCCAGCTTGGCTCGGCGTGCTTGTGAAACTCCCTACGCAGCTCAATGACCCAAGACTTGTGGTCCACTAAACATCCCCCTTGCCGCATGTGCCGTATCTCTGCGCCGGCTATGCAGTGCTTTAGGGCAAGGAGGTTCGTTCTCCGGCTCCAGTACCCCTGTATGCCACCGCTACCCAATGGCCCCAATCCAGGCGCGGAAATAGGGAAAGCCAGAGGCAACGGCGAAGGGCGAGCCTAACCGCAAAGACATCGCAAGGAGGTATGCAAGACAGAAATGAGCGCACAAAACAAGCGCAAGATAACTGCCGAAGACATCTGGGACTTTAAGTTTGTCGGCGATCCGCAGGTCGCGCCGGACGGTAAACGCGTCGCATTTGTCGTGTCGGTGCCCAACAAGGACAAGAACGGGTATACGTCGACGATCTGGACCGCTCCAGTCGGTCCTGATGGCCAGTCAGCCGGCAAGCCCAAGCAGTTTACCCTTGGGAGGGGCAAGGACGGCCTCTGCCGTGACTCGGCGCCGCGCTGGTCGCCGGACGGCAGCAAGCTGGCATTCCTCTCCGACCGGGTGGGCAAGACCAACCTATGGTTGATGGACATGAGCGGCGGCGAGGCCCGCCAGCTGACCACACACGAGGAGGCAGTCGGCGAGCCGGTCTGGTCGCCGGACGGCAAGCACATCGCCTTTGTCGCCCGGGCTCCCAAGACGCCGGAGCAAAAGGAAGCCGACACCAAACGAAGCAAGGACGTCGTGGTCATCAAGACGCTGCGGTATAAATTCAACGGAGTAGGTTTCGTCGATCCCCGGCCACGTCAGATCTGGACCGTCAACGTCGAGTGCGGCTCGGTCACCCAGGTGACCCACGGGGAGTACAACGTCGCCAATCCTGCCTGGTCCCCCTGTAGCAGCAAGATCGCCTTTGCCTCGGCAAGGACGCCGGACTGGGAGCTGCACAATCTGAGCGACATCTGGACGGTCCCCGCAACCGGCGGCGAGCTGGTTAAGCTTACCGCCACCAAGGGCCCCGCCGGCGGACCGGCCTGGTCACCGTGCGGCAAGTGGGTCGCGTACTACGGTAACGAAAAGGGCACGCAGTCGAGCCTCAACACCGAGGTCATGATCGCCGCCGCCGATGGGACGGGCAAGGTGCGCAGCGTCAGCGGTGGATGGGACCGCAACGTGCCTGGCGGTGTGGGCAGCGACGCGAGAATGGACAACGGTGGCGCCGGTGCAGCATGGTCCGCCGACGGCAAGCACATCTACTTCGTTACCGCCGATGGTGGCAAGAGCTTTGTCTTCCGCGTGGGCGTCGCCGATGGCGTTGTCGAACCCGTTACCGCCCCCGTGCCGTGCGCCAACTCCTACGATCTCCAGCCGTCCGTGTGCGACGGGGGACCGATGGTGGCATTCCACGGCGCCGATATGCTCGAGATCGGCGAGATCTACGTCGTTTGCCCAGGCACCGGCAAGCCGCCGGCCCGGCTGACCTCGTTTAACGACGATCTACTCGGCCAACTGGACCTGGTCGATCCCGAGCGGATCACGTTCCCGGGCACCGGGGGAGTGGAGATCGAGGGCTGGCTGATGAAGCCGCTCGGCTTTGAGGAGGGCAAGAAGTACCCGGTCGTCCTGGAGATGCACGGCGGTCCCGCCGCGACCTACGGCCACGGTTTCTTCCATGAGTTCCAGATGCTCTGTGCGGCGGGCATCGGCGTGCTCTTCACCAACCCCCAGGGCAGCGCCGGCTACGGCGAGCGGTTCTGCAGCATTCTCGACGGCGATTGGGGCGGTATCGACTACAACGACTTCATGCTGGCCTGCGATTACGCTGTTGCCAACCATCCATGGGTCGACGGCAATCGCCTCGGCCTCGCCGGCGGTTCGTACGGCGGCTTCACCACCAACTGGATCGTCAGCCAGACGACCCGCTTTGCCGCCGCCGTCACCATGCGGTCAATCAGCAACATGTACACCAAGATTGCCGGGTCCGACGTCGGGTACATGAGCAACCGGCAGCGCATGGGCGATGCCGACCTGTGGACGCACGAGGAATTTCTGATGTCCCGGTCGCCGATTCGCTATGCCCCCAACGTGCGTACGCCGATCCTGATCATCCATTCGGAGCAGGACCTCCGTTGCCCAATGGAGCAGGCCGAACAGTGGTACACATCCCTCAAGCGGCTGGGTCATGTGCCGGTCGAGTTTGTCCGCTACGCCGGTGAAAACCACGAGCTCTCCCGCTCGGGCAAACCACTCAACCGCATCGACCGCCTAACCAGAATCGTCGATTGGTTTGTGCAGTACCTGCGCCCGTAACGGCGTAGGCAAAGCGAGACTCGCAGGTTGAGGCAGGATTGGGCTCCGGGTGGCAGTGACATCCGGAGCCCCTTGCCGTTTGCGCATTGAGAGGAGTGTAGTGCTTTGACGAACGATCAGACGGACTGGCGCAACTCAATCATTTGGGGATTGACCGCGTCCGGGTCCCACGTTTCTCCGCTGCAAGCGGTTGCGGGGCTGACAGCCGCGCAGGCTGGTCTTGAGCCGCCTGGAGGACTGCACAGTGCCCATCGTTTGCTGCACCACATTGTGTACTGGCAGGATCTAATGGTAGCCTCCGCGGCAGGCGAGCAGGTGGTCTGGCCGGCCGGCCCAGAGGACTGGGGGTCGCCCCTACCGCCGTGGAATGACCTTGTCGCACGGCTAGCCGCCGGCCTCGAGCATGCCAGGCAGGTCGCAGCCACCACCGACCTGTCAGAACGGATTCCTGCATGGGGGCCAGACAAGACCCGCGGCAACGCGCTCACCGTGCTTATAACCCACAACTCGTACCATTTAGGTCAACTGGTGGATGCGAGACGTGCGACGGGGCACTGGCCGCCGCCCAAGGCCTAGCCCTCTGGAGGCCGGGAGTGGGGCAGCGCGGAGTTGTCATCCCGATCGCCGCCGATCAGGTCGACAGCGGTGGCAAGCAGTTGGCGCAGGCCGGCTTGATCCAATCTTGCCGCCGTGCGGAGCAGCGACTGTACAAGTGGGTCGGCGATGGCAACGCGCATTGCCGGCCCGAGCTCGGCGAGCACACGTTGCAGGTCCGGGTCATCGACGAGGAGATGACACGGCGAAACCCCCAGGGCCCTGGCCAGTCGCTCGATCGTCGGCAGCGAGGGCAGGGTGGCGGCCGACTCCAACTGGCCGATCAGCCCCGTCGAGACCCCTGCAGCTTCGGCTAGCCCTTCCTGCGTCAAGCCGGCCCGCTCACGGGCGGCACGCAGCCTGGCGGGGAGGCCGGGCGCATCGAGACGCGCCTCGGGCGGGGGTACCAAGGTGTCGCGCGTCACGCCAAGGCCGGCGGCAAGACGGTCGAGGGTGGTCAGCGAAGGCGTCTTCTTGCCCCGCTCGATTTCGCTCAAGTACGACGCCGACAGCCCGGTGACGACGGCGAGGTTGGTCAAGGTCAGGCCCTGCTCCATCCGCAGGCGGCGGACCTCGCAGCCCAGCAGACGTGCCCGCAGGCTTGCTTCGCCCAGCTTGCCTGCTGCCATTGACGCCATCATCTCGTGCCTCCCCTGGGGATGACCCCGAGACCAGTGTACATCATCGACCGCAGACCGCCAGCTTGTTGTTCCGTGTGCATTGATTCGACCTCTAGCAGCACGGTCGACGGATCAGATGCTACAATCATTCCGTGGGTGGAGGTGAGCGACTGGCGTGATTAAGGAACATTGCGATCCGCGGCCGCGGATATCGCTGTTTGAGACCAGCCTCGGCGATGGCGGCATCGCTGCTGGCGCGTCGCTGAGCCAGAATGAGAAGATCGAGCTGGCCCAGCAGATAGCTGCGCTTGGTGTCGACGGGATCGTGGTGGGCGTGCCGATGTCGTCGCCCGGTGATTTTGCCGCCGTCGAGGCGATTGCCGGCATATCCCGACAGTGGGCGGATTCGCTTGTGGTCGCGGCCACGGCCCGGCCGATTGCCGCAGATATCGAAACATGCTGGCGAGCGATCAGGTCGGCCAAGCGACCGCGGATCATTGTTGCCTGTTCGCCGGACCACATGGGCTCTGCCGCCGGCCAGGCTCTAGCACCGGATGAGGTTGTCGGTACAATCAGCGCCGCGATCATGCGGGCGCGCGCGCATTGCGACGACGTGCAACTGTCCTTAAACGATGCGATCCTTAACGATTGCCCTGCGTTGGTTAGCCAGGTGGTCACCGCCGCATTTGATGCCGGCGCGGGCACCGTGTGTCTGGTCGACTCCCGCGGCTATGCTTTGCCGGCCGATGTCAGTGAGGTGGTCGCCCGCCTCGTCGCTGCAACGCAAGGCGCTGGCACAATCGGTTTCCACGCGCGAGATGACCTGGGGCTAGCGACGGCCAACAGCCTTGCCGCCGTGTCCGCCGGTGCGCGCCACGTGGAGTGCGGCATCACGGGCTTTGGCGATCGTGCGGGCAATGCTGCGCTTGAAGAGTTGGCGATGATCTTGCTGACTCGTCGCGCTACGTTGCCCTTTGCGACAGGCATAGACTATGCCGCGATATATCGGACGGCCCAGCTGGTCAGCACGCTCGCGGGCAACCCGATCCCGCCACATAAGTCCGTGCTCGGCGCCAAAGCGCTGCCTTGGACCTGGTCGGCGGCAGCACGACGCGATGGCGACGGTGACCCGCAAGGAGACATTCTCGTGCTTGACCCGACCCTGATCGGGCGACCCAGGGCAGGTGCGCAGTTGGCAGCCGGGCTCGACGCGGGAGCCCTGGCCAAAGAGCTCGCTGCCCTCGGCATCGTCCTTGACGACGTGCAGGTGGCGGCGGTGCATGCCGGCTACCGGGAGTTGGGCGAGCGCAAGCAGACGGTGACCGTCGAGGACCTGGAGGCCCTGACCGGCGGATTGCTGGTCGGAGCGCCCGGTGCGTTTGCCTTGGTGGACTTTGTGATCACCACCGGGGGTACGACGCAACCGGCAGCCACGGTTACGCTCCGCCTGCCGGACGGAGGCACGCGAGAGGCCTCTGCCGACGGTGACGGGCCAGTTGACGCCATGTACCGCGCGGTGGATCAGTTGACGGCGATTCCGGTGCTGCTGCTGGACTATGCCCTGACCGCTGCGACCTCCGGCAAGGAGGCGCTTGGTCAGGTGGCGGTCAAACTGGAGTATAAGGGCCAGGTCTTTACCGGGCGTGGCGTAAGTACTGACGTGCTCGCGGCGAGCTTGCGCGCGTACATCCACGCGATCAACAAGATCGAGGCCGCAAGGTCCAAGGTCGCTGACTTCAACACTGCAAAGCTTTAGCTACTGTCGCCCAGCCGAGAGGCGGTTTCCGGGCGCCAAACAGGTGGACTTTGGCAGGTGCAAACCAATGCCAATGGGAATTAGGCCAGTGGCGGACGCCTGCGCCGCCGCATTGACCGCAAGCACTAAGATACAAGGAGGACTTGCTGATGGCAAAAGGGGCATGGACCCTAAAGCAGCCAAAGCCGGCCGAGGGCCGTGTGATCTACCTCGACGGTGAGTGGGTTGCGGCGGCTGACGCCAAGGTATCGGTTTTTGACCACGGTTATCTTTATGGGGACGGCGTATTCGAAGGTATCCGCGCATACAACGGCCGGGTCTGGAAGTTGCCCGAGCACGTGTTGCGCCTCTACGATTCGGCCAAAGTCATCCGGATGGAGATCCCCATCAGCCCAAAGGAAATGGAAGAAGTCGTGGTTGAGGCATGTCGCCGCAATAACCTCTGGGACGCCTACATCCGCCTAGTCGTCTCCCGCGGCGTTGGCGACCTTGGGCTGGACCCGCGCAAGTGCCCGGCAGCGACCATCGTTTGTATTGCCGACGTTATCAAGCTGTTTCCGCCGGAGATGTTCGAAAACGGCCTTTCGATCGTGACTGCCTCCACCCGGCGCAACCTGCCGGAGGCCCTTAACCCGCGGATCAAGGGGCTAAACTACCTCAACAACATCATGGCCAAGATCGAGGCCAACGATGCCGGCGTGCAAGAGGCACTGATGCTCACCCAGGACGGCTATGTGTCCGAGGGCACCGGCGACAACGTCTTCATCGCCAAAAACGGCGTGGTCAAGACGCCGGCGCCGCATCACGGCATCCTGCACGGCATCACCCGCGAGTTGATCATGGAGATCGCCGTCGACAAGGGATACGGTCTCTACGAAGGCACCCTGACCCGCTATGACGTCTACACCGCCGACGAGTGTTTCCTGACCGGCACTGCCGCCGAGGTCATCCCCGTCGTCAAGGTTGACGGCAGGATCATCGGGTCTGGCAAGCCGGGGCCCATCACTCACGCGCTGATGAGCGAGTTCCGCGCCAGAGCCGCCAAGGAAGGCGCCGAGATCTACGACCCCGCTGAGCGGGCCAAGCGCGAGGCGGCCAAGTAAGCCTAAGGACTCGATTGACCGAGCGTTGAGCCGGCCACGTCGCATCCGTTGCGAGCAGGGCCTTTTGGCGGCCCGCCGGATGAGGCGTGGCCGCTGCTCTGGTGAGGGGGAGGAGTTGTCAGATGATCAACATACCGCCGTTTGGCGTCGAGCGCTGGTTTGTGCAGTATGAGTTCAAGGTCGCGCTCAACATCGCGGAGTCCTGCGTCCAGCCTTTTAGCGTGCGCGAGCTCTGCGAGCTTTGTGGCGAGGATCCACAGGCGCTGCTGGATCTCAAGATGGCCTACTCGGACGGCCTGGGCAGCGAGGACCTACGCGCCGCCATCGCCGCCATGTATCCGGAAACCTCCCCTGACCAGGTCTTGGTGACCACCGGCGCCATCGAGGCCAACTACCTGGTGGCCAACGCCCTGCTCGGGCCCGGCAGGCGGGCGGTGGTGGAGTTTCCCGCATACCAGCAGCTATACTCGGTGCCGGCGGCGACCGGGGCGGAGACCCGCCTGTGGGAGTTGCGCGAGGCGGACCGCTACTATCCAGACCTGGCGGAGCTTGACCGGGTCGCTCCGCCGACGGAGCCGCTGGCGATGCTCACCATCAATCACCCGCACAATCCGACCGGGGCGCGCATCAACAAAGCGACATTGGAGCAGATTGCTGCCGCTGCGGCGGCGCGTGGAGCGACCCTGCACAGCGACGAGGTTTACCGTGGGCTGACCTTGGGCGACGAGTTCTCGGCGAGCACATCGGCCCGCGCGGTTTCGCCGGCAGCCGTCGTGGTTGGCAGCATGTCCAAGGCTTATGGGCTCTCGGGCGCCCGTATCGGCTGGGTCGTCGGCCCGCGTGAGATCGTGCGGCGCTGTGGCGAGATCCGGGACTACGTCTCGATCTGTCCGTCGGTGCAGGGCGAGCGCCTTGCGCTGATGGCCCTGCGCAACCAGGCGCTGGTCCTTGACCGCAACAAGGCAATCGCCCGCCGCAACTACCGGCTCCTGCAGGGCTTTCTTGGTGCCAACAGCGACGTGGTCAGCGGTCCGGTGCCGCATGAAGGTGTGATCTGTTTCCCGCGCTATCATCGCCCGATGGGGGATCCGCGGCCGCTGCCTGGCTCGCGGGACTTCTGTGGGCGGTTGGCAGAGGAGCATGGCGTACTGCTGGTGCCGGGCGATTGCTTTGAGCGGGAGCATCATTTCCGACTCGGGTTTGGCTATGACACTGCGACGCTTGAGCGCGGGCTCGCTGTCCTTGCCGGGTACCTGGATGCTCGATTGCGGCGTTAGCTTAGCTTAGTAAGCTCAGGACCTGGTTGACCATCTTAGCGCGGATCTTGATGCGGATGCGGATACGGTTGCACCAGGCGACGTGACATGGCCGATGGCTTGCCGGATGGCAGGCCATCGGCCATGCCGCACCTGTTGTCGGACAGCATATCCAAAGCAAGGCTCAACTTGCCTGGAACGCGATCGTCTCGCTCGCCTCGCGAATCCAGATCTTGCGTAGGCCCGGGATCCGCCCGGCGGCGTGCACCACTGCTGGCACGTCACGACGCGGCGACGCGGTCAGGACGACCAGCGGTTTGGTCCTCTCCACGAGTACCCCAAGCCCACCAACGATGTCATCGAGCAATCCCTGATCCAACTGCCCCTCGTACTCAATCTCAATCGAGCGCAACATATCTGCTCCTCCTCTCGCCGTCGGCCGCCACCGGCCGTGGCCTCTCGAGCGCACTCTACACGCAAATAGTAAGTCATCTACTTGCTAAAATCAAGATATGCTTAGATAAAAACAAGTTATAGATTGATTTTAACAATAAACCATGAGGATGTATGTGGTGGCCGCCAGGCACAGGTGGGTGTGACGAAAGAGAACGCCGGAAGGTTCCCTGAAGGCGAACGGGTTTTGGTGGGGCTAGCTAGTAACGTTGGTCACCGTATCTAAGCTTGGTTATCACAGCGTACTGACGGTATCCCAGCCTGGCATATACCGTCGCGGCAGGCGTATTGTCAAGGTCGACATAGAGGTATGGTCGGCGACCGGAGGCCAATATTAGGCGGGTAAGGGCCTGCATGATCGACGTCGCGTAGCCTTTGCCACGGTGTGCGGGATGGGTCACGACCCCCGCCACGCGCGACACGCGCGGGTCAGTCAGCCAGGCGTAGGCGGAGGTGACGATCTGGGGCATGCCGGCATCATCCCTCCCGGCTACCTGGCCGACCAACATCAAGCGCTGCCCGCTTGTTACCGCCGCCAGCGCGGCAGGTATGTCGACGCCGAGGGACCGGAACAATGCGTCCGCCTCGTAGAGACTGGTCAGTCGGTCGCCGTCCGCTGCCGGATCGACCGGGCGTACCAGAAGTCCAGCTGGAAGCGGGGTTGAGCTTGAGGGTGCCGCAGCGGCATCCCATGCCCAGACACCCAGGGATTCGGTCGCCCTGGGCGGCATCGCTTCGCCGATTGCCGTCGCAAGCTCGGCGGGAGCGTCGACAAAAGCGAGGCCCGCCGGACGGCGGGCACACTGGCGATAAAAATCAACCAACAGCGGCGCATGCTCGGACGTGCAGCCAAGCACCGTGCTGCGTCCCGCGGCATCGTAGGTGGCCAGGCCCGCCAGCCGGGCACCAGCCCAGACGCCCCAAAACTCCTGCTCACCTGTCAGGCCGCGCCGCACAATGAAGCTGTGCACAAGCGACCCAAGCACAGGATCGCTGGCGATCAGTTCTGCCACCGCTTTGCCGTCGTCCTCGGTCAACCTGGCGAGCCGCGCGTCGGTTGCCGGAGATGTCATCGACGGTCCACTCCCTCAAAGATCAGTGTCTGTCGCCGTGAATGCGGCACAAAGCCGAGTCTGCTGTATACCTCTTGCGCCGCCGTTGCGTCGTCGGCCACGTACAGATAGGGCACCCGCGCCTGACGGAGCAGCGCGCAGGCCAGGCGGCTGACCAGCTCCGTGGCGAAACCTTTACCGCGCTGGGCGGGCGCCGTGAGCACGCCGGAAATGCGCCCGGCGCCCGGCTCGAGCGTATTCGCCCAGCCGCTCGTCACGATAACCTCGCCGACCCTGCCGGTGAGCCAAATCCGCTGACCGTCGGCGCACATACGCAAGGAGTCCGCCACGTCGACCCAGGCAAACCCGGCCTCTGCCTGGTAGAGGGCCTGCAATTCCTGTGCGTCGCCGGGCGTCGCCGGTCTCCATTCCATCGATGGCGCGGCATAACCCGGCATCGCGGTTTCGCCGGCGGAGGTAGACATGGACGGGCAATGCCAGATGGCAAGGCGGCTGATGGAAACCGGAGCAAGCAGGGCGGTCACCGTCTCTGCCATGGGATATGGCAGGTCGATGGAGGATAGCCGGCGGCCCGTGCGCAGCCAGGTACTCGCCAGGCTTGCGACAAGAGGCGACCATCCTGCGCCGCCTCCATAGACCGGACATCTCCCGCGCTTGTCAAGGGCCATGATGCCCACCAGGGCAAGGTCGTCGAACATGCCCCAGAACTCGGGGCCGCGCAACAAACCATAGCGCAAAATGAGACCGTGGATGAGCCCTCCACCGACTGGATCGGCGCCAAGCAGGGCAGTCGCAGCGGCATGGTCCTCCTCGGCCAATTGCCGGATCTCCATGCCCATGCGGGTGCCTCCTTGGGTGCGCATCTGTGTTTGGCCAGAGTATAGGCAAGGGTGAGCTTGAGGTCAACACGCAGGTTTTGCCCGGCGATGGACTAATACTCAGGGTATCAACTGCCCGCGGCGTTCCTGCAACGAACGCCCGGCTGCCGGAGGTATGTCCATTGCGCATCGCTATCGCAGGTTTTTCGGACGAGACCTGCACCTTCTGCCCTGAGCCAACTACCATCGCCAGCTACGAACCATGGGCGCTGCGCGGTGAGGCCGGGCTGGCCGCCGCCCGCGGCATTCCCAACTACGTCAACGGCTACTTGACGGTTCTCGAAGCTGAGGGTGCCGAGCCCGTGCCGTTGGTCTACGCGTCACGCGGACCTGGCGGGTTTACCAGTTGGCTGACCAACGATACCTACGAAAAGTACGCAACCGAGATCGCCGAGCGCCTCGCCGGTGCGGGCAAAGTCGATGGAGTGCTCCTCTGCCTGCATGGCGCCATGGCGGCCACCGGCGTGCCCAAGCCGGAGGCGGAATTGGTCCGGCGCTGCCGCGCTGTGGTGGGCAAAGATGTGCCGATCATGGTTACGCTTGACCTGCATGCCAACGAAGATCACGAGTTGACCGATGCCTCGGATGGCGTCTTTGTGCTCAAGACCTACCCCCATGTTGACTCGCAGGAGATCGGCGAGATCGCTGCCCGTTGCATGGTGATGACAGTACGCGGGGAGTTCAAGCCGACGCAAGCACTACGCAAGCCGGGCATCGTGTCCGCGAGCATCTACCAGGCTTCGGCATATCACCCGATGAAGCTGATCTACGACCGTTGCCGCGAGTGGGAGAGCAAACCCGGTGTCTATTGCGTTTCGTGCGCGCCTGGTTATGCCTATGCCGACGTCGTGGACATCGGCATGTCGGTCATTGCCGTGACCAACAATGACCAGGCGTTGGCCGATCAGATTGCCGACGACGTCGCCGCTCTGGCCTGGTCGCTCAAGGAGGCCCTGGCCCGCCCGTTGCCCAAGCCGCAGGAAGGTGTCGCAAAGTTGATCGAGTTGGTCAACCAGGGCACCAAGCCTGTGCTCGTCGCCGACGGCGCGGATCGTACGGGGGACAGCACTTGGATCCTGGCGGAGCTGATCAAGCAAGGTGTGGCCAACTGGGTCGTGCCCGGCATCGCCGATCCCAAGGCCGCCGCAATCCTGGAGAAGAACCACCAAGCTGGCGACCACGTCAAGTTGACCATCGGCGGATGGGCCAGCGAGTTCTCTGGCACTCCGGTGACGATCGAAGGCGTAATCGAGTACATGGGCAGACCAGAGTACAAGATGATCGGGCCGATGATGAAAGGGCAGCCCATCAAGGAGGGCCTGGTTGCACGGATCAACCTCGGCAACAACCGTCATGTGGGGGTTTCCGCACACATGCGGGTGCCTCTTGACGCGGCAGGGATCCTTGCCATCGGGCTTGATCCGGACACGCTTGACATCATCGTGCTCAAAGACAGGGTCCATCACCGTGCGTACTGGGATGACCATGTTAAGTTGGACTTCCCGATTGACGCGCCAGGGCTTGGCCCCGCGGACCTTAGCCTCTTGACCTACCAAAACGCCCCCGCCGACGCCTATCCGATCGGGGCCAAGTGGCGGGACAAGGCTTAAGCGCGGGCAGCACTAGCCAACTACCTAATTTGCAGAGGCAAGGCTCGTAGGCGTTGTGGCAGTACCCGGCTCCGGCAAGCACGGCGAGGCTTGGCCGGGGTCGGGTCGCAACGGGCGGGGGAGGGGTACTGTGGCAACCGAACGCGTCGTGATTGGTCGCGGCATGCGCTCTGAGATAATCGCCTGGGGCGACCACAGGGTGCTCAAGCTCTACCACGCCGGGACGCCGGCGCAGTCGGTTGCGCGGGAAGCCGAAGCGACCAGGCGCGTCGCCCAACTCGGAGTGCCCGCTCCGCACGTGCATGAGACAGTCGAGGTCGACGGTCGCCCCGGCATCGTGATGGAGAGGCTGGCGGGCCCTTCGCTCGATCAGGTCTTTTACCGGCAACCGCTGGCGGCGCCCCGCTTGATCAAGCCGCTCGCAGAGTTGCAGGCAACCATGCACCATATCGACGTCACTGCGGAGGCGCAACCCCTGACCGTGCAGCTGAGGCGCAAGATAAGCAGTGGGCGGTCGCCCCTGGCCCCTGAACTCCGCGCCGCCGCGCTCACGGCCCTTGAGCGGATGCCAGGTGGCAGCTCGCTTTGCCACGGCGACCTTCACCCGCAAAACGTCGTCTGGGCTGGCCCTCGCGGCTATGTCATCATCGACTGGGACTCGCCGACTTACGGCAATCCACTGGCTGACGTCGCCAGGACCTACCTGATCCTCACCGCCGGTCGTCTTCACGTGCCGCGGCGCATTCGTCCACTGATCACGTTTGTGACCCGGTTTATGTGCCGCAATTACCTGCGGATCTATCGCGGCCTAGCCGGCGATTTGATTACGACCGCCGGCGACCTCAACACCTGGCTCTGGATCAACGCCGCGGCGCGCCTCTGCGAAGGGATCGCTGTCGAGGAGCCGTGGCTGACCGGCATTGTGCGGCGTGGCGCGGCGGCCGCAAGCAGGCAGTAGCAGCGGCGCCGCCATCAAACAGGTCCGGCCTGTGCGCTCACCGAACCAAACGCCAATTGTCCCGGTCGCCACGCCGGCCGGGATGACGGCAGATGTTGCTGAGGGGGTATTGACCTGCACAATGGACACTAAGACGGCGCTGCAATGGCACAACGAGTACCTCATCCCAGGGGTTGCACCTTACTACAAGGATCCTCTGGTCATCAGCCACGGCAAGGGCCACCACCTGTACGATGCCGATGGGCACGAGTACCTGGACTTTTTTGGAGGCATCTTGACCGTCAGCATCGGCCACGCTGACCCACGAGTGGCCCAGCGGGTCAAGGAGCAGGTCGACAAGGTCTCGCACACCTCGGCCGTCTACGTCAACCAGCCCCAGGTCGAGCTGGCCAAGCGCATTGCCGATCTGGCGCCGGGCGACCTCCGCAAGTCGTTTTTTACCAACAGCGGCACCGAGGCCAACGAAACCGCCGTGGTTCTCGCCCGCGCCCACACCGGGTGCGATGAGGTCATCGCGCTCCGGCATGGCTACAGTGGACGCAGCAGCATGGCGATGTCCCTGACTGGGCAGTCGGGTTGGCGCTTGCCTGGCGCCAATCAGCCCGGCATCAAACATGCCATCAATCCCTACTGCTATCGTTGCGCGATGGGGCACAAGTACCCCGACTGCAACATGATGTGCGCGCGAGACGTCGAAGACATCATTCGCACTTCGACCAGCGGGCGGATCGCGGCCTTCCTCGCCGAGCCGATCCAGGGCGTCGGGGGTTTTGTCACGGCGCCCCCGGAGTACTTCAAGATCGTGGTCGATATCGTTCATCGTGCCGGTGGCCTATTTATCTGCGATGAGGTCCAGACCGGCTGGGGCCGGACTGGCGATGAGATGTTTGGCATCAGCCACTGGGGCGTTGTGCCGGACATCACCACCTTTGCCAAAGGCCTTGCCAACGGGGCGCCGATCGGAGCGACCCTGACGACGCCCGCGATCGCGGAGAGCCTGCGCGGTTACACGCTGTCGACTTTCGGCGGCAACCCGGTCAGTTGCGCCGCGGCCTGTGCCACCCTTGACGTGATCACGGGTGAGGACACCCCCGCCAACTGCGCCCGCATGGGGCGCCTCCTCCGCGAAGGCCTGGACGCGCTCAAGGACAAGTACCCGATCATCGGCGACGTCCGCGGCATGGGCCTGATGCAGGGCGTCGAGCTGGTCCATGACCGGGTGACCAAGCGGCCGGGGCCGGACTTGGTGGGCCAGGTGTTTGAGGAGACCAAAAAACGCAATCTTCTGATCGGCAAGGGCGGCCTTTACGGCAACGTCCTGCGGATCACGCCGATGCTGACGATTACCGCAGCGGAGATCGAGGTCGCCCTCAAGATCCTGGATGAGTCATTTGCCGTCGCCTCCGCGGCGGCCGGCGCCTAGGACGGGGCAGGGCAATCGTACGTCCGGCGGCGCAGATCGCTGCCGGACAGGATAGTAGCCACGCATCTGGACATAAGGAGAGGGCCACATGGCCCTCTCCTTGCGCGTGGTGCGTCTGCAATCAGGCAGGTCGCCGGCCCGCTTCGCTTGCCGGGCCCGGTAAAGGAAGGCTACTCTTCCTCGCAGTCCTCGCACGGGTGCTCTTCGCCGTGCTTGGTCTTGATGCGGGAGCCCATTTTGGCGGCGAGATCAGGCAGTGACTCAAACAGCTTGTCAAGCAGGCCGGATTTCTTGCCCACCGGCAACATGCTGACCTCGTCGCCCTTGATCACGACGACGGCGATCGGCGCGACGCGGAAACCGCCACCGATGCCAAGGCCAGTGCCCGAGTTGCTGTTTGTCTCCTTGCTGGTGCTGCCTTCGCCACCGCCACCACCGATGCCGGCCATTGCGGTGATCACCGGGATAAGGGTGACGTTGCCGAGGACGTACGGCTCACCAATCACGGTCTTGGTCGAGACGAACTTCTCAAACTGTGATGTCAGCATGCCTAGGGACTCGTTGAAATTCACTTGGAAACTCCTCCTCTCAAATTGCGGCGGCGCGTAGGCCACCATAACCGGCGAACGTCACGGCGCAAGGCAAGCCGTAGCCACGGCCATCCGATGCTGCCCAACGTTGTCCGGCCCGACAGCGCAAAGTCCGCTGCCAGGACTTCCCGGTCAAATACCGGGCTAAAGCTGTAGATCACACTGCCTGGCTGATGCGCGTTGGTGCTTGCGGTCAGCAGGTAGCCGGCTGCGGGAATCGCTCCGGCCAAGATGCCTGTCGTCGCCGGATCAGCCAGTCCCAAGGTTATGTCCGCCCGCAGGCGCAGCCGGAGCGCTTGCCAGCTCCTTGCCAGTGACCGGCGCACATCGGGTAGGAGCCGTCGTACGTCAGCCAGGGTCAGGCGTGCGGCTCGCCGGGGACCAACTCGCCGTCGTGCGGGTCCTGTCTGCGTCTGATCGTCGGCCGGCACATCACCTGTATCCGCCGGTTGTGCACGCTCCGCGCGCCGTGGCAGGGGCAGCGAGGAGGCTTTCGGCTCGCTGCTTGCGCCGAGCGGACGCCGCCACCAAAGCAGCCGGATTCCTCGATCCGATAAGGCGACCGCGCCCCACAGGAAACGAATCTCGCCGCCGACCTTGGCGTCGAACCCGACCGGCCACTGAGCAGAAGCTCTGTCGTCCGAGTCATCGGGCGCGTCGCCCTCATCCAGTGTCGGCCAGGCGGTGTCCCATCCGTCGTCCTCTGTCGGCTCGATGAGCACTGCCCCATGGCCAGCAAATTCGATGGGTGACCACAGTGCCAGCGCCAAAAGCAGGAGCACCAGGGCCAGGACCGCGAGCAACACGTAGCCCAAGATGGCCAGGACCGTCACCACTACCCCAATGCAGGCACCCCCCGAGCAAAGCGCCGAGTTGTCGCTGTCGTGATCCGGCGCACCCATGTTGTCGCTGCCGCAATCCCGTCCGCCATGCGAGCCGCCTTTTGGCGACCAAGCGTTAGACTGCTGGCGGCGCGCCGGGTTCCACTAATCACGGCAGTGCCGATCCTGACCGTCCCGCGTGCAGAAGCGCCAGTCAACCGGACTGCCTGACGCCCCGCCGCCTTGGCAACTTGGCCAAGCCTTGCCGTAATCGTCGCCGCGCGGTCATCGGCGGCAGGATCACCATGGATGACCAGTGCCGCGTCCGCAAGCTCTCGCGCTACTCCAGCCAGCTTGACAGGGTCGATGGCGGGCGCCGTAGCAATCGCCCAAGTGGCGACCAACCGGTCAACCGCTTGGAGCGCCGCCAGTTCCCGGCGACATTGCTCGCAACCGGCCAAATGGGCCTCAACGATGGTGCGGGTGAGCGGATCTAACTCCCGGTCATGGTACGGAGCCAGAAACGCGACGATCTCCCGGCAGTTGATCTCCCTCACGCTACGTCTCGCCTCCTAACTGCTGCCCGGATCCGGCAGGGCCCGCCGGAGCTGGGATCTTGCCCGGGACAGGTGACTTTTGATTGTGCCGATCGGCAAACCGAGCGCCGCGCTGATCGCATCGTAGCTCATGCCCTCGACCACCCGCAGTAGGAGTACCGATCGCTGCGTGCGGCCAAGGCCCTCCATCGCCTCACTGACTGCGGCGATCTCGGCCCGCTCGACCACCTGGCGGCCGACCGGATCGCTGTCCGCTGTGGTAAGCGCCGCCTTGTCCGCAAGGCCCGCCAGTTCGGCGTCGCCGCTATGCACCCTGCCACCACGCTCTGCCCGGCCTGCCTGGTCGATACACACATTGGTCGCGACCCGGCGCAGCCAGGGACGCAGTGAGGGCTGAGGATCGAGCCTGTTGATCGAGCGGACCATCCGCAGCAAGACCTCCTGTACGGCGTCCTCCGCTTCGGCGCGGTTGCCGGTGATGCGCATGCAGTGAGCGAGGAGGTAGCCATAGTGCGTCTCGACTAATCTCTCGTACGCCCCCGGCGAACCGGTCCGGCAGAGGGCAATCAGATCACGGTCGGTTGTGGTTGCGCCGCCAACAGCCAAGCTCTGCCCCCCGCTTTCCCTGTGCGCCTTACACACTATCTATACCGTTAAGACGTGTTTTGGTTGCAGGATCGGTTCAAATTAGGGAGGCTTTGCGATCACATCGGCAGGCAAAGCGCGGGCTGACGCGAACTCGTTTCTAATTGTCACGCAACACGAAAGGAGCAGCTAATCGTGCTAGATACTAAGATCATCAACGGTCGCGTTTACGACGGTTCGGGCAACCCGTGGTTTTACGCGGACATCGGCATTGAGGATGGCCGCATCGCCACCATCGGCGATCTCAGCCAGACGGCGGCCCGGCAGACCATCGATGCGGCCGGTCTGGCCGTCTGCCCCGGCTTTATCGACATCCATTCGCACTCAGATCGCTCTCTCGCCGCGCAGAACAAGGGAATCAGCAGCTTGCAGCAGGGCATTACGACACAGGTGACCGGCAATTGCGGTCACTCAATGGCGCCAACCCGTGATGCGGCGGGCGATCTGGCGGACGTGGCCCGTGAGCACGGTCTTGCTGCCCTGGCGCCGGAGTGGACCAGCTTTGGCCAGTACCTGGATTGGCAGACCAAACGGGGCGTCGGCATCAACATGGCGCCGCTGGTAGGGCACGGCGCAGTGCGTCGCTTCGTGATGGGGCCAGAGGGGCAGGGCGGTGAGCGGCTGGTGCCGACGCCGGAGCAACTCGACGGTATGCGTGCCGCTGTCGCCGAGGCAATGACGGCGGGTGCGTTTGGCCTATCCGTCGGCCTCGAATACCCCCCCGGCCGCAATGCGGCGACCGCCGAATTGATTGAGCTATGCAAGGTCGTTGCCGCGCACGGCGGGTACTATGCGACGCACATGCGCAGTGAGGGCCAGGCGCCGGCAATGGAGTGGTTTGGCGCGATCGTCGAGACGATCGAGATCAGCCGGTTGAGCGGCGCGAGGGCCGAGATCTCGCATCTCAAGTCGGATCAGCGCGGCGCATGGTGGAAGACCGAGGCCGTCCTGCGGCTCCTGTCAGACGCCCGCGGCCATGGCATCCAGGTGACCGCCGACGTCTACCCGTATCCTTTTGCCGCGGTTGGCTATCTCTCCTCAGTCCTACCGCCGGCGCTAAGCCTTGACGGGATTCCGGCGTTGCTCGCACGCCTGGGCGATGCGACCGAGCGCGCAGCAATCCGTGCGCAGATCGAGCAGGGGATCCCCGAGTGGACCAATCCGGCCAACAGCTTTGGCTGGGGGGCCATCGGCATTGTCGAGACAAGCGATGAGTCACTGGTGGGACTGTCCATCGAGGATGTTGCCGAGCGGCGGGCGCAGGACCCGCTGGACGTCTGTTTTGACCTGCTGATTGCCGATCATGGTCTGACCAGGTCCTCGGTCGGTGTCATGGCCGACCAAAACATCCAGGCCAAGCTGCGCCACCCGCTGACCATGGTGTCCACTGATGGCCTATGCGTCGACAGCTATCCGGTCGGTTTGCCCGGCGAACCGCCACCCAAGCTGCACCCGCGCACGGTGAGTACATACCCGCGCCTGCTTGGCCGTTACGTTCGTGAGCTCGGTACGCTCACCTTGGCCGAGGCAATCCGCAAGTCAACTTCGCTGCCGGCGGCGACTGCCGGCATCAAAGAGCGGGGCCTGCTGGTCCCCGGCAACCACGCGGACATCGTCGTTTTTGACCCGGCCACCGTTGGCGAAGTTGCCACCTTTGCCGATCCACACCACCCGCCGCGCGGGATCGAACACGTCCTGGTTAACGGGCAGGCCGCAGTGGTCGGGGGCCAGCCAACCGGAGTGTTGGCCGGTCAGGTCCTGCGGCACGGGCGATAGACGCGCATACGCAAGATTCGTCGTGCAAATCGCAGGGCGGAGCCAAAATTGCGTCTGGTCAAATATGCTATATCGTGGTATCTTTATGCAAGTTTCCGTGGCATCGTACCGGTCGGAACGCCCGATAGGGGCGGGGCATCGCACAGGGAGTCGAGCCTGACCGCTCGCGGCCACAGCAATAACGGGGAGGCATCAGTAAATGCGGAAAGCATGGCTAGGCAAGATTGTGGTCGGCTTGCTGTTGGTCGGGCTGCTAGCGAGCGTCTTGACTGGGTGCAAGTCGGATCCCAACAAGAACACGCTCGTTTTTGCAGTGTCCAGCGAGCTTGACGGAACGGACATTCAACAGGTCAACACGGCAAACATCGTGCAGACGCTGATCTCACCACCTCCGGTGGTTTTCAGCCTCGATCAGACCTCGTTGGTGCCGCAGGTGGCAAAGTCGGTTTCGTTCTCTGAGGATGGCAAGACGATTATCCTCACGTTTGCCGACAACCTCAAGTGGCCGGACGGCAAGCCCCTGACCGGCGAGCAGTACAAGGCCGCTGTTGAGCGGTACATCGAGATCAGCCCGTATTCCTCCGACTGGGCCGACCTGGACGAGATCGTCGTTGACGGCCAGACGGTAAACTTGGTCTTCAATGCGCCGCCGGCGAGCTTCATCGCCGTGCTGACCTCGCAGTACACCGGCATCGTCAACGTGGAGCAGGCCGTGGCGGTGGGTGACGAGGCGTTTAACCGCAAGGCGTCCGGCATCGGTCCGTACGTCCTCACCGAATGGGTGCAGGGTTCGCACTATTCCTTTACGCGCAATAGCAACTACGTCGACAACAAGACCTTCGTCACCAACAAGGGCCCGTGGAGCTTTGAAAAGGCCACCGTCCGCATCATCCCCGACGCATTGACGCGGCTGGCCGAGCTCGAGGCGGAGAAGGTCGACGTCGCTTATGACATCTCGGTCGACCACAAGGACCGCGTCGCCAGCAATAGCAAGCTGACTTTGCTGACCTCGGCGATCCCCGGTGAGACCTATCTCCGGATCAACAACAAGAAGTCGCCGATGAACAACCTCAAGTTCCGCGAAGCGATCAACTACGCCATCAACAAGGCCGAGCTCAAGACCGCGCTAAACGGCGGCGGCGAGCCGGTATATGGGCTGCTTTCACCGTCCCAGCTGGCCTATTCGCAGGCGGTTGAAGACGAAATCAAGGCGGCGCGCGCCTACGATCAAACCAAGGCCAAGGCCCTGCTGGCTGAGCTCGGCTATGCGGACAGCAACGGCGATGGCATCCTCGAAAAGGGCGGCCAACCGCTCAAGCTGGTCATGATCAGCACCAACGACGTCGAGGCGCACAAGAAGGCCGCGCCGGTGGTCCAGGCTCAGCTCAAGGCAGTCGGCATCGACATTGAGCTGCAGGAGCACGGCCGCTCGTACGTCCGTGAACTCGTGGCCGCCAACGATTACGACCTCGCGTTCCAGCGGTGGATGTGGCAGGATCCGGACATCTGGTACTTCTCGTTCCATTCGTCGCAGACCAATCCGATCTGGACATCGCCTGACATCGACGCCTTCCTCGATGAGGGCCGGGCGATCCTGGATATGCAACTGCGCGCGGAGAAGTACGGCGAGTTGTCCAAGGCCATCGCCGCGGACATGCCGATGGTCCCGCTCTTCTATAGCTACACCTACACCGGCGTACGCAAGGCCATCACCGGCTTGTACGTCGCTATCGACGGCTCGATCTACTTCAACGACGCCAAGAAGTAGCGCCTGCCCGCAGTAGGTTCTGCACATTAGCCAGCCTCGCGGGGCCGGACGGGTCCGGCCCCGCGGGCGTTGGTCATGGGGTGGTTTCAATCAATTCAGGAGATCTGCCAGGCAAGATTGACGCGCTCGTGGCACGGCATGTGAGTCCTGCAGGGCCGGGAGTCTCGGTGTTGGTTGGCCGCGACGAGGAGATCCTGTTTGCCAAGGGTTACGGGATGGCGGACGTCGCCGCGGGCGAGCCGATTACACCGGCCAGCCGCTTTGTCATCGGGTCGGTCACCAAGCAGTTTACCTGCATGGCGGTGCTGCTCCTGGCGAGCCGGGGTATGCTGCTGACCGACGACCGCGTCGGCAAGTACCTGCCGATGATGCCGGCATGGCGCGACGAGGTAACGTTGCGGCACCTGATGACGCATACGGGCGGGGTACCCGAGTACCTGACGGAGGAGTTTTGGGCTGCGGCTGCGGCGGGAGGCTATCCCGACCAGGCGTCGGTGCTCCGCTTGATTGCTGATCTCGGCGACCTTGAGTTTGCGCCGGGCACCAACTGGCGATACTGCAACTCCGGCTACATCATGCTTGGCGCGATCGTCGAGATTGTTGCCGGGCAGAGCTTTGCTTCGTTCATCAAAGACAACATTTTTGATCGCCTGGGCATGGCCAGCAGCCTGGTCGGCGAGAGCGATGAGCGGGTACCGCGCCTGGCAGTCGGCTATGAGTATAAGTCGCGCGAGGAGTTTGCCCCTGCGCCGTGGTGTTTTCCGGTGATCGGATGGGCGGATGGCAACATCATCTCCGATACCGCCGACCTCTTCCGGTGGGGCCAGGCCCTCTATACAGATGAGCTGCTGCCCTTCGGGCAACTGGCCAAGGCATTTATCCCGTGCAAGCCGCTCGACCCAGCGTTTTCGCGCTACGGTTTTGGCCATCAGATCGCGGAGCGGCGTGGGGTGCGAGTGATCCAGCACGGCGGTTCGACGCTCGGTTTTGTCAGCTCGTTTGCCCGGTTTACCGACGAGCGGGTGACGGTCGTCGTGCTGAGCAATGCGGACGGGATCAAGTTGGCCGAGATCGCCGGCGGCATCGCCGAAACCGTCTTGGCGGACAGCCTGGCGCCCGTGCAGGCAGTCGAACTGCCAGCCGACCTCGCGGATCGCCTGACCGGGGTTTATGGGGGTAGCCCGCGGGGCCGCTCGATCACGGTTACGATTGCCAGGCCCGCGCAATCTGGGGCGCCATGTTCGCTGGCTGCGGTAGTGGACGGTGGCGGGCACCATGAGGAGTACGACCTGACCTACCTGGGCGGGGATCTTTTCGTCGCCGATGTTGTGACGGACACCTACGTCAGGTTTGTCTGGCACGCCGGCCGCCTGGATGGTCTACGGTTGATCTTGGGTGGCGGGGTGCAAAACTTCTCCCGCCTGCCCGCGGATGGGTGATTATCGACTAGATGTTTAACTACGCGGTCAAGCGCCTTGCCTTCGGTCTCGTGGTCGTTTTCGCGGTGACCGTCGTCCTGTTTGGCGTGATGCAATTGATGCCCGGTGATCCGATCCGGCTGATCACCGATCCCTCTCGCGTCCCCGAATGGCGGATCCAGGAGCTGCGCCGCGAGTACGGCCTGGACAAGCCGGCTTACGTCCAGTACCTGCTGTGGATGGGCAAGCTGCTGCGCGGCGACCTCGGCCAGTCGATTTTTACCGGCCAAAAGGTCAGCATCCTGATTGCGGCGCGGTTGCCGTACACCTTGTTGCTCGCCTTCACCTCCCTGCTCCTGCACTACGCGATCGCCGTGCCGCTCGGCCTTTTTGCGGCCATCAGGGCTAACAGCCGGATAGACCGGGCAATCGTCTTTGTCACGACGGCGTTGCGCGCCGTGCCAGGGTTCTGGCTCGGCATCTTGTTGATGCTGCTGTTCGCGATTAACCTGAGGTGGTTTCCGATCTCGGGGTACTCCGGGCCGATGTCCATGGTTTTGCCCGTGGCGACCTTGACCTTGCCGATGCTCGGCGGGACGGTCCGCCTCACACGCTCCGAGGTGCTGGAAACGCTGCGCGAGCCGTTTGTCCTGACGGCGTACGCTAAGGGCTTGCCGGAGCGGCGGGTCATCCTGCGCCACGTCCTCCGCAACGCATTGATCCCGGTGACCGTGATGTTTTTCCTCTCGCTGCCGTGGATCGTCGGCGGCTCGGTCATCATCGAAAACGTCTTTGCCTGGCCCGGGATGGGCCGGCTGCTTTGGAACTCGATCACCAACCAGGACCTGCCGGTGGTGCAGGGCATCATCGTGATTATCGCGATGCTGACGGTTGTCTCCAACACCATCGGCGATATCATCTCGGCCATGCTGGATCCCCGGATCCGCATCGAGATGGAGGAGGTGGCGGGATGAAACGGCAGTTCTCGCCGCGGCTCCTCTTGCGTAATGGCCAGCTGATGGCCGGGCTGATCATCTTTATGACGGTCCTCGTGGTGGCCATCGGGGCGGACTACCTGGCGCCCAAGGCGTTTGACGAGATGGACATCCCCAACAAGCTCCAGCCGCCGGGCGAAAGCGGCGTGATGGGCACAGACCAGTACGGCCGCGACCTGTTGTCGAGGGTGATCTACGGCTCGCGGATCGCCTTGCGGGTCGGCTTGATCGTGGTGGTTATCGAGAGCGTTCTTGGCGTGACCCTGGGCCTGGTTGCCGGCTACTATGGCGGTTGGGCCGATCGGCTGATTTCGTTTTTGACCGACATGACCTGGGCCCTGCCGCCGATCGTCCTTGCGCTGGCCATTGTCACGGCGCTTGGCCCGAGCCTCAACAATGTCGTTATCGCGATCGCTCTGGTGTCCTGGGCCGGCTACGCGCGCCTGATCCGCTCCAAGACCCAGAGCCTCAAGAATATGCCGTTTGTGGAGGCGGCGCGTGCCCTGGGCGAGTCCGACACGGCGATCATGTTCAGGTATATCCTGCCCAACACGTTTAGCCTGATCATCGTGTTGGCCACCCTATCGCTTCCCACGGCGATCCTTTCGACTACCTCGCTGAGCTTTCTCGGCCTGGGGTCCCAGCCGCCGGCACCCGACTGGGGCGTGATCCTCAACGAGGGTATCTCGCTCATTTTCAACGCGCCATGGATCTCAATCTTTCCCGGCCTGGCGATCGTGTTTACCGCCTTGGGTTTCAACCTCTTGGGCGAGGGTCTACGTGACATCCTGGACCCGCGCATGAAAGTGTAGGTGAGACGACGGTGAACCTGCCAGATACGCAATCGCCGGTCGTGCGCGGAATCAGCGATCTAAGCGGTCCGCTTCTCTCGGTGCGCAATTTGACCACGTCATTTGTCACGAGCCGCGGCAAGGTGCGGGCGGTAACCGACGTGTCGTTTGATGTCGACCGTGGCGAGGTCTTTGCCCTGGTGGGCGAGTCGGGATGCGGCAAGTCAACGACCGCCCTGTCAGTGATGCGCCTCGTACCGCCTCCCGGGGTCGTTGACGCGGGCGAGATCTTGCTGGATGGGCGCGATCTGCTGGCGCTGGATCGCGATTCGATCGCTAAGGTGCGCGGCAAGCAAGTCGCGATGATCTTTCAGAATCCGCTGGTTGCTCTAACGCCCGTTTACCGGGCCGGGGCACAGATCGAAGAAGCCATCGTCCTCGATGAGATCCCGCGGGCCGAGGCGTGGCGCCTTGCCGTGCAGGTGATGGGTGACGTCAAGATTTCCGACCATGAGGAGCGAGCGCTCAGCTACCCGCACGAACTCAGTGGCGGCATGCGCCAGCGCGTGATGACCGGGATGATGATCTCGCGCTCGCCAAAGCTATTGATCGCCGATGAGCCCACGACGGCGCTCGATGTAACGATCCAGGCCCAGATCCTGGACCTACTGCTGGACTTGCGGGAGCGTAACCGCATGGCCCTGCTGATCATCACGCACGACCTCGGCGTTGTCGCTGAGATCGCGGATCGCGTGGCTGTCATGTACGCCGGCCGTATCGTTGAGCAAGCCGGTGTGGTCGAGCTGTACGAGGAGCCGTTGCACCCCTACACGCAGCTCTTGATGCGCGCACTGCCGCGCCTGGGCAAAGGGCAGGGACGCCTGGAAACCATCGCCGGCAGCGTGCCGAGCCTGGTTGATATGCCGCCCGGCTGTCCTTTCCATCCGCGGTGCCCGATGGCCAAGCCAATCTGCTCAACCCAAGAGCCAACCGCCCGCCGTCTGCCTTCTGGCCGCATGGTGGCGTGCCACCTGGTGGAGGATTAGCCATGCAATCTCTGGTCGAGCTGGCCAACGCCAGCAAGCATTTCACGATCACCAAAGGCCTGATCCGCCGCCAAATCCGGCGGGTGCGCGCTGTTGACGATGTCAGCCTGACGATCCACCGCGGCGAGACATTTGGCCTGGTCGGTGAGAGTGGTAGCGGCAAGACGACCCTCGCTCGGCTGGTCCCCTTGTTGGCCAAGCCATCCGGTGGCAAGATCTTGTTTGACGGTCACGACGTCGCCAAGGTCAATCACGCCGAGTTGACCCGCATTCGTCGCCGCATGGGCATTGTCTTTCAGGACCCGGCCTCGTCATTGATGCCGCGCTGGACCGTCCGCACCTCGATCCTGCGGCCGCTGGTGTTGCAGGGGATCACTGCGGAGGCGGCAGCCCAGCGCCTAGCCGAGACGACTGCCCTGGTCAATCTCGGCGAGGACCTGCTCGATCGCTATCCCCATCAACTGAGTGGGGGTCAGCAGCAGCGGGCAAGCATCGCGCGGGCGCTGATCCTCCGGCCGGAGTTGTTGATCCTGGACGAGCCCACATCGGCGCTCGACGTCTCTGTCCAGGCCCAGATCCTGAATCTGCTGCTTGATTTGCAGGAGCAGTTTGGCCTGACCTACCTGTTTATCACCCACAACCTGTCCGTTGTCCGCTACGTTAGTGACCGTATCGGCGTGATGTACTTGGGCAAGATCGTCGAGGTGGGGCTGACGTCGGAGATCTATCGCCGCCCACTGCACCCCTATACGGCGGCGCTGCTCTCGGCGTCACCGGCGCTTGACCCTCGCAGCCGTGGCCGTCACAAGTACCGCCTGGTCGGCGACCCGCCGAGCCTAATCAACCCGCCGTCGGGCTGCAGTTTGCATCCTCGCTGCCAGTTTGCGACCGAGCTCTGCCGCCAGGAGCGGCCGCTGCTTGCCGAGTTTGCCCCCGGGCACAGCGTCGCGTGTCACCGGGCGCGGGAGCTGGAATTGCACATCGGAGCAAGCCAATGATAAGCGAGCCAGGCGGACGACTGCCAATCGGTGAGGTGGCCCCGCTCATACCGGTGGCCGCGCCTACCGCGGCAATGGTCGAGCAGGCCTGCCATCGGATTGCGCCGCACGTCTGGCCAACGCCGCTGCTGCACTCTCATTGGTTGAGCGAGCTGACCGGCGGCCAGGTCTACCTCAAGCTCGAGGGACGGCAGCGTCTTGGATCGTTTAAGGTCCGCGGGATGGTCAACCGCATCCTGGCGATGGACGAGGCAGAACGCGCGTCCGGTATCGTCGTCGCCTCAAGCGGCAACCACGGTGTGGCGGCAAGTTGGGCAGGCCACCGCTGGGGCCTCCAGGTCGAGGTGTTTGTGCCGCGGACAACGCCGCAGGCCAAGCTGGTCAAGATCCAGCGCTACGGTGCCCGCCTGCGCCTGGTTGGCGATAACTACGATCAAGCCTACGCCGCCGCCAGGCATGAGGCCAACCTCGCTGGCGGCAAGGTGTGGATCGATTCGTGCTCCGATCCGTTGGCCGTTGCGGGGCACGGTACTATCGGCACGGAGATACTCGCCGTACTGCCGGACGTTGATGACATTCTGGTGCCGATCGGCGGTGGCGGGCTGATCAGCGGGATTAGCACAGCGGTCCGATCTGCATCACCATCTGTCCAGATAACTGGCGTGCAGACTGCGGCATGCCCGGCAATGTTGGCAGCCATCCAGGACCAAGCGTTCTACGAGGTCTATCCTGCCGCGCCGTCGCTATGTGAGGCCTTGATCGGCGGGGTGGGGGCGCTTGGTTTTCAGGAACACCACCGGTTGATCGACCGGGTCGTGCTGACCGGCGAAGACAGCATCGGGCGCGCGGTCGTCGATCTGCTGCAGCATGAGCAGGTGCTCGCCGAGCCGTCAGGCGCCGTGCCATGCTCGTACATCATGGAGCAGCCGGCTCAGTTTGCCGACCGCCGGGTCGTTGCGGTGTGCTCGGGGCAGAACATCGACTTTGGTCTCTTGCAGCGACTACTGGCGACGTATGCGGGCGCTGGCGGCGCTCCGGAGGATGACGGCCATGCCCGCTGAGGGACTCCATGCGCTTGCCTGCAGCGGCCCCAACTGCCCGCTGTGGCAGAGCGATCACGGAGCATGCTTGAGGCGGATTGCGGTATTTCGTGATCTGACGGACACCCAAGCCGCGACGCTGCGCCGCCTGGCGCGGCCCACCGAAGTCGCGGAGGGGCAAGGGCTTTTTGCGGCGGGCGATCCGGCGAGCGACATCTTGCTGGTCGTCCGCGGGTTGGTCAAAGTGGTGCGGTCAGACACCGCCGGGCGCGAGCACATGATCCGGCTGCTGCGGACTGGCGACCACTTTGGCGCCGAGTACCTCTTTGCCGACGAAACCCTGCCGGCTGCGGCGCACGCCGTTGCCGAAGGCAATGTCTGTTTTGTGCCGCTTGCCGCCGTGCAGCAATTGATCATCGAAGACGCCAATGTCGCCGCACGAATTATCGCGGCAATGGCCAGGCAACTGCGTCAGACCGAAGACAGTGCCGCAAAGCTCGCCCTCGCCGACGCGGGCAGCCGCCTGGCGGCTCTACTGCTTGACCTCAGCGACGAGATCGGCCGTCCGGCCGGGGCGGGCCGGGTGCATATCCGCTTGCCGATCAATCGTCCGGACCTTGCCTCCCTCGTTGGCATTGCGCCGGAGACGGTCAGCCGGCGGCTGAGCGATTTAGCCGCCGCCGGCGTTGTTATCCTGCACGGGCACCGCGGCATCACCGTGGTTAGCCGCGCGCGGCTGGCCGCCCTAGCAGGTCGCGCGCGGGAGTAGTCCCAACGCAGTTGTCGCCTCGGCGGCCTACTCCGACGCGAGGATCTGGGCCAGCACGTCGTTGGGCAGGTTGCCACCGCTGAGCATCAATCCCACTTTGTGCCCGGCCACATCGGCCGGCCGTGCCATCGCGGCTGCCGTCGTGGCGGCACCGGCTCCCTCGGCGACCACATGCGAGGTGCGGGCAAGCAGCCGGATCGCTTGTTTCATCTGCTCTTCGGTGACGACCCAAAAGTCGGCAAGCCCATTGAGCATGATCCGCAGGGGCATCATAAACGGGGCGCGGGTGGCCAGGCCGTCGGCAAACGTTGGTGCGCGATCGTAAGTGACCACCTGGCGCTGCTGCCAGGAATCGTGCACCGCCGGGGCGCTGGCGGCCTGGACCCCAATCACCGTCGTGCCGGGGCTAACGCCGTCACGCGCCAGGCATGCGCCAGATGCTCCGCTGCCGCCGCCGACCGGCGCAAGGATAACGTCAAGGTCGGGCACGTCTTCCAGCAATTCGAGGTACGCGGTAGCCACCCCGGCGATCAACGCGGGCTCGTCGCCGGAGGAGATGAAATATAGCCCTTCCCGGTTGGCCCGCTCCTCCGCCAACACGCGGCATTCGTCGAAGTCCTGGCCCTGCTCTACAACCGTGCCGCCGAGGCGACGCATCGATGCGATCTTAAGTTGGTTGGCGCCTGCTGGGACGTAGATCAGCGCTGGAGCGCCGACCAGCCGCGCGGCATAGGCGACCGATTGGCCGTGGTTGCCGGTCGATGCGGTGATCACACCGCGGGCCCGTTGCTGCTCTGGCAGCTGCAGGATCAGGTTGATGCCGCCCCGGACCTTGAAGGCCCCGATTGGCTGCAGGTTTTCGCACTTAAGGTAGGCCTCGCAGCCCAGCGCTTCGTCGAGCGCTGGATTGCGGATCACCGGCGTCCGCCGCAGGTAGGGGGCAATCCTTTGCCGGGCGGACAGTACGGCGGCATAGTCTATTGCCGCCTCAGCACCGGGCGCAAACAAGTCCTGGTTGATCGTCATGGCTGATCAGTCTCCTTTGCCTTGCTCAATCCAGAGGGGCACATGCTCAAACCGGGCGACATCGACTAGCCCCCGGTCTGTCAGCTTGAGCGCGGGGATCACCGGCAGCGCGAGAAAGCTCAGGGTCATCAGCGGGCTCTCGCCGACGGCGCCGGCGGCCCGTGCGGCTTGGTTGACCTGCGCCGCACCAGCCGCAACCGCCTCGACCGCCCGATCGGCCATCAGCCCAGCGACCGGGAGAGCAAGCAATCCCGTCAATTTGCCGTCCGCCACAACGGCGAAACCGCCGCCTGCCTTGGCAAGCGCCTCGGCCACCTGGCGCATCGCCGCCTCGCTCGTCCCCGCGATCACCAGATTGTGTGAGTCGTGGGCGACTGTAGCGCCGATCGCGACGGCGCGCGCCGGGGCCGCACCAAGCCCAAGGCCGCTGACAAAGCCGATGCCCACGTTGCCGTTGCGGCCGTGGCGCTCGATCACCGCCAGCCGGCAAACCTCGCCATCGCGGGACGAAACCGTGCCATCCGCGCCAACTGCCACCTCCCACCGCCTATGCTCGGTGGTAATCTGGCCGGGCACGATGCCGATCACCCGCGCTGTCCCTTGGCGGGCAGGCATAGCCAGTCGCGTGCCAAGGTCCGCCGGCAGGTGGACCGAACCGGCTGTGTCACCGGCATCAGTTGCCGCGGGGCCGGGGAGTCCGGCGGTCCATTGACCGTCGGACCAGACGATCTCGCCGCGTTTGATGACCGCCGCAGTCCGGAACTCCCGCAGGTCCTCCACAATCCATAGGTCTGCCAACTTGCCTGGCAGTACGGCCCCGCGGTCATCCAGATGGAAGTACAGGGCAGGGTTCCACGTTGCCATCCTGATCGCTGCCACCGGGGGGAGACCGCCCGCGACCGCCTGACGCAGCACGTCGTCCAGCTCGCCCGCCGCCACCAGGTCGTCAGGGTGCCGGTCGTCCGTCACCAGCATCATACGCTCGCCGCCGGACTCGATTGCCAATGGCAAGAGGTCAGCCAAGTTGCGTGCCGCCGATCCCTGCCGGATCATCAGCCACAGGCCAAGGCGCCACTTCTCCCGCGCTTCGGCCAGGCTCGTTGCTTCGTGCTCAGATGTCACCCCCGCCAGTACGTATCGCGCAAGGTCCCGGCCCGCCAAACCCGGGGCATGGCCGTCGATCGGCTTACCCGCGCGCCGCGCCGCCGCCATCTTGGCCAACACGTCGGGATCACCGGCCAGCACCCCCGGGTAATTCATCACTTCACCAAGGCCGAGGATGTACGGCTCGGCGAGCAGCCCGGAAACCTCCGCCGGCCCCAACTCGCCCCCGGCGGTTTCCAGGTGCGTCGCCGGTACGCAGGACGGCGCAACGTAGTAGATGTCGGCGATTGCCCGCTCGGCACTGGCGACCATCCGGCGGATCCCGCCGACCCCCTCGACGTTGGCGATCTCGTGCGGGTCGGCAACCAGGGTCAGCGTGCCGCGGGGGACGACCGCCTTGGCGTACTCGGCCGGGGTCACCATGCTGCTTTCGATGTGCAGATGGGCGTTGATCAGGCCCGGCAGGACAAATCTGCCGCGGGCGTCGACCGTGGCGCAGTCGCACGGCTGGGGCAGCCTGCCCGCCGGTTGGAGGTCGGCAATCCGGCCGCCGGCGCACAACACGTCGGCCGGGTAGATCTCGCCCGAAAACACGTTGACCACCGAGCCGCCGGTGATCAGCAGCTGGCGTGGGGCAATGGGCATCTGGGCGGCCTCCTCACAGGGCTTTGGCAGTGGCTAGATGTTCTCCGTCGGGGGGGAGGCTGTCCTGTGTGCCGCGGGTCTTTGCGGCGCGGACACATTGGCCCAGGGCAGGAGAATGTGATGGCCCGACTCGAACTAGGCGAAAGCCCGCTCTGATGGCAGGCGTGGCAACAAACCTGCTTGAGCAGCGTTGGTGCTGCCAAAGGGTGGGCGAGAGGAGGGCTATGATGCTGGCAATCAAAGGCGGCACGATCTTGACCGCCGCCAAGGACCTGCCGGCCCGGATCGAGGCCGGCATGATCCTGGTTGATGCAGGCAAGATCGTTGCGGTTGGTGGACCGGAGATGACGGTTCCGGCCGGGGCTAAGGTCATCGATGCGACGGGCTGTGTTGTGACACCCGGATTGATCGACGCACACAGCCATATCGGCATCTACGAGGATGGCGTCGGCTGGGAGGGCGAGGACGCCAACGAGGCGACCGATCCCAACACCGCGGAGGTCCGTGCCCTGGATGGGATCAACCCGGGGGACTCCGCCTACGCCGAAGCGCGCGAGGGCGGCGTGACCACCGTGCAGGTCGCCCCTGGCAGCGCCAATATCATCGGCGGCGAGATCCTGGTGATGAAGTGCCAGGGGACAGTGGTGGACGACATGGTCATACGTCGTCCGTCCGGGCTCAAGGCTGCCCTCGGCGAAAACCCAAAACGCGTCTACGGCGCCCAACACAAGCTGCCAGGCACGCGGATGGGCAGTGCTGCCGTGATGCGGGCGGCGCTTACTAAGGCGCGCGACTACATTCGTAAGCAAGAGGCGGCTGCCGACAAACCGGATAAGACGGTCGACCGCGACCTGCGGCTGGAAATGGTCTGCCGGGTGCTGCGGCGCGAGATCCCGCTCCGGGTCCACGCCCATCGGGCCGACGATATCCTGACCGCCATCCGGATCGCCGAGGAGTTTGACATCGAGATTTCGCTCGAGCATGCGACTGAGGGCCACAAGATCGCTGCGCTTATCGCCGCCAAAGGGATCCCGTGTGCAGTGGGTCCATCGCTATACCAGCGCAGCAAGCTGGAGACCAAAGATCGCACCGTCAAGACGGCCGGCGTGCTGGCCAATGCCGGGGTCAAGGTGGCTCTGATCTGTGACCATCCGATTGTCCCACAGCAGTGGCTGCGGATTGCCGCGGGTGTCTGCATCCGCGAGGGGATGTCGGAGACCGACGCCCTGCTGGCGTGTACTCGCAACCCCGCCGAAATGTGCGGCGTCGCTGATCGTGTCGGCAGCCTGGCTCCCGGCATGGACGCCGACATCGTCGTTTGGGACGGCGACCCGTTTGAGTACCTGACCAAGACCAAGTGCGTTCTGATCGACGGCGAGGTCGCGCATTGCGCGCCGGAGGCGGTTTCCGCGGCGGCGAGCGCTGCCGGGTGCTGCTGTGGCGGCCACTCGGGGAGGTGTTGCTGATGATTAAGGCATATGTCGGGGCAACCATCTACCCGATCAGCCGTGCTCCCATCGCTGGCGGTGTCATCGTCGTGCGCGACGGCAAGATCGCCGCGGTTGGCACGGCGGCGGAGGTGCCCGTGCCCGCCGGGGCCGAGACCATCGACGTCCACGGCAAGGTAATCTTGCCGGGCCTGGTCGACGCCCACGCCCATGTCGGACTGTGGGGCGAGTGGTACGGGCAGGCAAGTTCGGACGGCAATGAGGGCAGCAATCCGATCACGCCAGAAGTCCGCGCAATCGATGCCATCTGGCCCGAGCACAGCAGTTTTGCCGACGCGCGGGCGGGGGGCGTCACGACCCTGCAGACGACCCCGGGCAGCGGCAACGCGATCGGCGGCGAGATGATCGTCGTCAAGACAGACACCACCGGCAAGACCGTCGAGGACATCGTCTTGCGCTGGCCCAGCGGCATGAAGGCCGCCCTCGGCGAGAACGTCAAGCGATACTACGGCCAGATGCTCAAGCGCGCGCCCTCGACCCGTATGGGCGCTGCCGCATTGATCCGGGCAGCCCTGTACAAGGCCCGTGATTACGAGCGCAAGCTCGGCTTGGGTAAGGACGATCCGAGCAAGTTGCCTGACCGTGATCTAGGCCTTGAGCAACTGGTCCGGGTCCTGCACCGGGAAATGCCGCTGCGCATCCACGCCCACCGGGCGGACGATATCGTCACCGCGGTCCGCCTGGCGGAGGAGTTTGACCTGGATTATTCGATCGAGCACTGCACCGATGGCGCGGTGATCGCCGATTTCCTCGGCAGGCGGGAGGCCAAGGTCAACCTTGGTCCAACCTTTGGCCACCGCTCCAAGATTGAGACGCGGGCACTGCACTTCCGTACCGCGGGCATCCTCGCCGCGGCCGGGTGCAAGGTCAGCATCATCTCAGATCACCCATTTGTCGCGATCGATCACCTGATGGTCTGCGCCGCGATGTCCTGTGCCGAGGGGATGCCGGAGGAGGACGCGCTGCGCTCCGTCACCCTTACTCCCGCGGAAACCATCGGGGTCGCCGACCGCGTCGGAAGCCTTGACGCCGGCAAAGACGCCGACTTCGTCGTGTGGAGCGGGCATCCGTTCAAGGTGCGGAGCGTCGCCGAGGCGGTCTACGTCGCAGGACAACTCGTCCATACCGCATAGACCGCAGTTGGCCGGGCAGCCGGCCTGGTCGAGCGACAAGCGCGATTATGGCAGCGGGCAGGGAGCGGCCGGTCCGGCCGCTCCCTGCCCATCAGTACGCCCGCTCTGTTAGAATGGAACATGCCGCAGCACGCCCAGCCGGGCGCGGACTTGACTCAGAGGTGAGCCAGTGCCTGCCAACCTGACGCCGGACTATCTTGCCGCCGAGCGAGGCTATCGCGAAGCCAAGACCATCCCGGACAAACTGATCGCCCTGCACGAAATGATGGCAACGATCCCCAAACACAAGGGGACGGACAAGATGCAGGGCGACATCAAGCGGCGCATCGCGCGTCTTCGCCAGGAGTCGATGCGCAAGTCCGGTACAGTGCGGCAAAAGCCGTTCTGGCACGTTGAGCGCGAGGGAGCCGGGCAAGTCGCGTTGGTCGGATCGCCCAACTCGGGCAAGTCATCCTTGCTGCGCGCGCTTAGCAATGCAACACCTGACGTTGCCGACTACCCATTTACGACCCGTGCGCCGGTGCCGGGGATGGTCCGCTACAACAACGTCCAGATCCAGGCGCTCGACCTGCCGCCCCTGGCGACCGGCCGTACGCCCGCCTGGTTGCGGGGAGTGATCAAAGCTGCGGACGCCATCGCCTTCGTGCTCGACCTGGGCAGCGACACCGTGCTCGAGGATACCGAGGACCTGCTCGCGGAGATCGCGGGCTATGACCTGAACTTGCTGCCGCCCGACACGTCCGTCGCGACCATCCTCGGCGGGGCGGGCGCGGAAGTGACCGTTGCCGGAGACAGCGCCGCCGCGCCGGCCGATCGTGACGAGGACTACTGGGTCGATCTAGGCGAGGACGAGATCGACCCGGAGACGGGGGAGCTTGTGCCGCGGCAAAACCGCAAACCGGCGGTGATCATCGCCAACAAAGTGGACGACCCCGACGCCTCGGCCCGTCTTTCACTCTGGCGCGAGGTGATTGCCGGCACGCCGCTTGCCAACCTTCCGGTCATCGCGGTTTCGGTACTGGCGGAGCAGGGGCTGGACGATGTGCGCCGGGTGTTGTTTGACCTGCTCGACATCATCCGGGTCTATACTAAGGCGCCGGGCAAAAAACCGGACTACGCCACGCCCTTTGTCTTGCCGCGCGGCTCGAATGTGCTCAACGCCGCGTCAGCGGTGCATAAGGACTTCGCGACCCGATTGCGCTTTGCCCGGGTTTGGGGCAAGCGGGTCTTTGACGGGCAGACGGTTCACCGCGACCATGTACTTGAGGATGAGGACGTCATTGAACTGCATGTTTGATTATCACATTCACCCGGACTACTCGATTGACGCGGACGGCACGGTGCTGGAGTACTGCCAGGCAGCGCTTGACCGCGGCTTGCGCGAGATCTGCTTTACCACCCATTTTGACACCGAGCCCGAGGCCTATGCGACGGATGCGCGAGTCAAGGCCGGGGGCAGGCTGTTTGCCGTCGACGGGCCCTGGTTGTCGCTTTACTTTGACGATATCGCCGCCGCCGCGCACGTCTTTGGTCACCGAGGGCTGACCGTCCGGGCGGGGATCGAGATCGGTTACCATCCGCAAGTCGTCGAAAAGTACGGCGATTGGTTGGCCCGTTGGCCGTTTGACTTTGTGCTCGGTTCGGTGCACCGAGTAGGCGGCTTGGCGGCGACGATACCTGTGGAGCTGGCGCAGATGTTTGCCGCGCACGGTCGCTCGGCGGCACTTGTCGCCTACTTCAACGGACTACGCGATGCGGCGGCTTGCGGCATGTTCGACTGCCTCGGGCACATTGACGTCTATCGCCGGACTGCGCGGCTCGCCAGCGAGGGCGACCTGGACGACGGACCTGTCCGGGCAGCAGCTTGTGAGTTCCTGGCCGCAGCCGCGCATAACGGGGTGGGCATTGAGATCAACGCTCGCGACGCAAACATGGGGGCCGACTACCTCTGCCCCGGCCCCACGTTGCTGAGGTTGGCGGTCGCCAGTGGCGTTCGCACCTTCACCGTCGGCAGCGATTCGCACGGCCCGGAGGTCGTTGGTGCGGGCGGCGCGGTTGCTCGTCGCGCGTTGCTTGACGCCGGTGTTGCTCAAGTGGCGACGTTCTGCCGGCGATTGCCGACGTATCATCACTTGCTCGACCGATCTTTGGATGGTCAAGGGATGGTCGAGCCATCCACGCGGATGATACACGATGTATCCCTCGGGCGAGTTGCCGGGGGCCAAAAGGAGTGAGGCCTGTGACGACGCACGATCTGACTGTCTTGCGCGACCAGCTGGTTACGTACCTGACGGCCAATGAGGCCGAGATGATCGAGTTGCTCGGCCGGGTGGTGGACATCGATTCCGGTACTGGCCATGCCCCCGGCCTCAACGGGGTTGCGGCAATCTACCGTGAGGCTCTTGCGCGGAGCGGTGTGGCGGCGGAGATAATTGCGGCCGACACCGGCAATCACGTCTTAGGTCGGCGTTTTGGGGCTGGCGTGACGGGGACGGGTGGTCCGGTTAGCTTGGTAATCGGCCACATGGACACCGTGTTTCCGGTCGGGACCGTCGCTGAGCGGCCATTCCGTGTGGAAGGGCGCCGTGCCTTTGGGCCCGGCGTCGAGGACATGAAGAGCGGGCTGGTGTGCGCCGTCTTCGCCGCGCGTGCCTTGACCGAGCTCGGCTTGTGGCCTGAGCACGAAGTAGTCTTCTTCTTCAACGCCGATGAGGAGATCCGGTCGCCGTCCTCCGCCGGGATATTCGCCAGCGAGGGTGCGCGTGCCGACGAATGTTATGTACTTGAAGGCGCGCGGGATGACGGCTCGGTGGTCACCGCCCGCAAGGGGAGCGCGCGGTTCCAACTCGCCGTGACCGGCAAAGCGTCGCACTCGGGCGCAGCTCACCCGGCGGGACGCAGCGCGATCAAGGCGATGGCGCACAAGATCCTCGCCCTTGAGGCCCTGACCGACTACGACGCGGGCACGACGGTCAACGTCGGAGTGGTCAAAGGCGGGATGACGTTCAACACCGTCCCGGCGGAGGCGTGGTGCGATGTCGACATTCGTGTTTTGACCCCCGAAACCGCTCAGGCCGCGGTTGCTGCCGTACGTAGAATCGCCGAACACGAGGATGTGCCCGGCACGATGACCCAATTGACCGGCGGAATCACCAGGCCGCCGATGGTCCGGACCGAGCGCAACGTGGCGCTCTTCGAGGCGATGCGCCGGTTTGCGGCGATGTTCGGGCGCGACCTGCAGGAGAGCCTGACCGGCGGTGGATCCGACGGCTGCCTGACGGCGGCGGCCGGTGCTCCGACTCTGGACGGACTCGGGCCCCAGGGCGGCGGCGCCCACACGGTGCGCGAATTCATCGATCTCAACAGCCTCGTGCCATGCGCAGCCATGCTGGCGATGGCCCTGGCTACCGGTCCGCACTCACGGCGGGCGGGCTAATCAATGGATCGCGGCCGCCGGACACGGCAGGGCGGGCGCCCGACCGGTGCGGTCGGCAACGCTGATTCGGTGCGTCCGGCGGCCGCGCGGGTCCGTTCGCCCTTGCCCGCCGACGTCGTCTCCTCGCCCGTACCGCATGTGCTAACCCGGACCAGCAAGAAGATCCACGGCTGGTGGCCGGGCAAACGTGATTGCACGGCCGAGCGGCTTCTGGTCAACCCCTATAATGGCTGCAGCCACAATTGCTCCTACTGCTATGCGCACGCGCTGCCCGGGCGTTTTGCGATGTTTGCCCAGCACGGTGTGGTCACGGTCTGTGATGGTTTCGACCAAGAGGTCGCACGCCAGCTAGACGGGCTGCGCGTTGCGGCGTGCGGGTATTTGTCACCGGTAACCGATCCATTCCAACCGGTGGACACAAGGTATCACTTGTCCCTGGGGATCATCCGCGCGTTTGTGACGCGCGGGTTGCCGGTCGAATTCACCACTAAAGGCAGGGTGCCGGATGAGGCCTTGGCGCTGATGGCCAGCCAGCCACACTGTTTTGGCCAGGTGTCCATCGTTACCCTCGACGCTGTGCGACACCGGATCCTGATGCCTGGAGCGCAGACGCCGGACGTGCTCCTCGACAACCTGCGGCGCATCAAGGTTGCGGGACTATACGCGGTGGCGCGCATCGACCCGGTTATCCCGTACCTCACGGACGATCCAGAGGAGCTGCGGCGGCTCGTCGCTGCCGTGAGGGCGGCAGGTGCCGACCACTTGGTCACCAGTTGCCTTGATCTCCCGATCGGGGCAGGCGACCGGGTCATCGACGAGCTGTCCTTGGCGGTGCCTGCGCAGGGCAGGGCCGGGTGGCGCAGCCGCTTTGCGGGCCTTTATCGCGAGCGGATCGGCGCGAGCACTCATGCGGCCGAGGGCTACCGGCGTGACCTGTTTGCCTATTTGCGCCAACTGGCCATCGAGCACCAGATGACCTTTGCCCTCTGCATGGAGTACGTCAAACCGCCGCAGGCCGGCATGCTGCCCGTCGGCCTCAACCGGGAGTACACCAACTGCCGCAACTGCGAGGGCATCGACGTGCCCATCTATGTCCGGGCGCCAGGCGAGGAGCGGTTTGCGCCCCTCGCTGGCTGCGACGGCGCCTGCCTGCTCTGCACGCCCGAATACGCCGCCGCTACCTGCGGGGTAACCGAGCTCGCGGGCGGCGGCGGGTGGACCCTGGCGGATTACCGCCGTTTTTCCACAACCCGTTACGCCTCACGCCCGATGTTGTAGGCAAACAGGCGGACCGAGCTAGAGCTATTCCGTGGCCCAGGGCACCAGGTAGCGCGTAAACGTCGGTTGACCCGCTGGCCTGCCCTCACCGCACGGTGGCCCATCGCTTAGCCAGAAGTATCCCTGTGACGGCACCGCGATCAAGCTCAGGTTGGTCTGACCACGCTCCCCCGGCAGCCCGGAGACGTGATTGCAGATGCTGTACGGGTGGTCAAAATGGTCGGCCATGACCTGCATGATGTCGGCGGGGCTGACCTTGCCTCGGCTCTGCGGCCCAGCAATACCACCGCTGCCTGCGCAGGCGGCCTCCAGCAGCCGACGCGCCCTCATCTGGCGCACAAACGACGACTTGCCGGCGGGCCTGACCTCAAACTGGTCCGTTGACGCCGAGTCGCGGGTGAAATGGTTGGCGTGTACGAGCAAACCGTTCTCGGGCTCAATCGCCGTCCAGCGGTTAGGTGAGTACTCGATGTCCAGGGCCTCGCCGGCGAGGTCGGGCGTGCCCCGGGCAACGAGCAGGTTGCTCGACGCTGCCCGTGGATAGGATGCGATCACCCGCATCGTGTCCGACAGCCTCCGCTGCTCAAGGGCGAGTCGGCAGAGCACATGGACAGGGAGCCCATTATCGCGGTCCGCAGCCGTTGCGAGCAGGTTGAGGCAGACGACGAGGCCGGCGTTGTTGATGCCGATCTTGCCCACCTGACCGGCCTCGCCAAAGCTCAGGAGCCGTAGGCCGTCGGGCAGCTCGATATCCAAGGCGACGCGTACCGGCATACAGGCTTTTTGCCAATCCCAGTTTTGGCCGCACAGCACGCCGAGGCCTCCGGTATGCTCGGGCAGGACGGCAAAGGATGTGCAACCCTCGTCGTCGCGGGCGGCCTGCGCCATCTGACGCGCAATGCCGAGACCGAAAGCGATCTCCGTCCGTGCGTTGAGAGCCACGATCTCCATCAGCTCGCGGCCGCTGCCGTCGGCGATGCCGCGGATCTCCTCGGCGATTGCCGGGGCGTGCCGCTCGATCATACCCCAGGAGCTGGCCGCGCCGCCCAGCGCCTCCTGCCAGGTTACTCCGGCAAACCAGTCAAACCAGTCGCGATAGATCTCGATCGCCAGGGCGATCAGATCGCGCGCCCCTTCGCCGTGCGCAACGCCCCGTTGATGGGCTGAGCCGCTGAGCTTGTAGCAGGGAATTCGACCATACATCGTCGTCGTTTGCACTTGATGCACCACCTGTCCTGGGTTTGGGCCGTCCAAGGAAAGACGCAATGCTCGCCTCGCCTGTAGTTCGCTCTCGCCAGGGCATCAGCCTCTGCCGGTTGTCTGGTTACCGCCGCCGTTGCCCTGCGCAACACTCTCCCTCAACCAGCAACAAAGTGCCAGGGATGACCGGATTTGCCAGGCAAAGGCGCTGACCAACACCGGAGACGGCGCCAGGCGATCACGGGTTGGCGCCCCGGTCCGGGCGGGGAGGTTGATCTGGCTTGTTCTTTCGGCTCGGATTGACCAACGCCCGCCGCAACCTCTCCCGCAGCCTCCTCTCGATCATCAGCATGGCGGTTGCCGCGATGGTGCTCAGCGGGACGATATTCCTCGCTGCCGGCTATCCGGCCAGCGCCTACGTCGCCAACCGCATCTTTGCGGGCGGCGACATCATCATCTTGCCAAAGGTTCTCTCCCTGGCGACAGGACAGGGTGCTGGCGCGGTTTCGGCGGAGGCAACCGGAGCTCAGTTGACCTTTGCCACCATGCCGCGCGATTGGGTCAGCGAGATGTACGCTTATTACCCCGAAGCGTACGACTACGGGGTCTTTATGTCGGACGGGATGCCGTGGTTTGACTTGACGACGATCACCGATCGCCTGGCTGGGCTGGGCTACGGCGATCAGATCTACCCGTACCTGGTTTTGCCGGCGCTGGAGACCTACTACGACTACTCGACCGGGGTCACCAGGGCGGGGTTGACGGTCGTCCGCGGGCGCAACATCGAGCGGGATCTCGGAGCTTTCTATGTGCAGGACCACATCCTGGCTGGGCGACCGCTTTCGGTTGTCGACGAGGGTCGCCTGCGTGCGGTTATCGACGTGGGCCGGGGCAGGACGGTCGGCTATGGCTCCCCCGGCGCGTTTACCGCCTCCTTTGCCACGGCCCTGGCCCTGGAGGTCCCGGCCGTGACGATGCCGGCTGACGCTGGCGAGCCGGCGCTGTTTGACTACAGTCGTACTGCGACGTACCAGTTCAAGGTAGTGGGCGGCTACAGCCTGCCGGGGACGGTCCTTGCCAACGGGCGGGAGGTCAACTACAGCACACCCCAGGTGCTGGTGCCGGACGATACGTTCATGGCGATCTGGGCTGCCTCGACTGGCGGAGCGCCCCTTGCCGTGCCTCAGGTTTCGATCATGGTCGACAGTCTGGCTTCCGTCGAAACCCACGTTGCCCGCCTGCAGGAGGCCCTGCCTGACTGCACCGTCGTCAGCGTGCCATCGCTCGCCAGTGCCGGCGGGGCCCGCGGCGGCCTGCCCGAGCTCTGGTCGCAGTGGCGCACGGATCCCTCCACCGCGGGCGTAGTCGCCGGCGAGGTCAACCTGCCTGCCGAGGTTAAGTGGGTTTCCCTCGGGCTGACGTCTCTGCTTGCCGCATTGGTCGTGGCGGCCAACAGCCTCGTCTTGCTTACGCAACGGCGGCGGGAGATCGGCGTCCTGCGCGCCCTGGGGGCGACGGGCAGCGACGTGATGGCCATGGTGCTGACGGAGATCGGGCTGGTTAGCTCCATCGGCGCCGTGCTTGGCTACGGGATCATCCGCGTCGCCGTCGTCTGGTCGCAGGCGTCGGGCCAGGCGGGGCTCGCCGCGATTGGTGTGAGCGCCATCCTCGACGGCGTCATCGTGGTCAGCATTTGCGTCGGCTGCGCTTTGCTGTTTGGCATGGTGCCGGCCATCCGTAGCACCTCGATCGCGACCATGGAGGTGCTCCGCCAAGAATGAAACGCCGCCTGCTGCAACTGCGCGAGGAGCGACCACGGGATGTGCCGGCAACCGCGCCCCCTCGACCAGCCGGAAAACGCCCGGCGTGGCCGCCGCTTGAAGAGGCAAGCCAGCTCGCCTTGCGCAATCTGTGGCACTGGCGCACGCGGACGATTATCCTTGTCTGCCTGACCGCTCTCGCCGTTGCGAGCTACCTTGCGACATCAATGTTCACCGCTGAAACCATGGCCGGACTGGTGCCGGACGCCGACCTCGGGCTGTCAGACCTCATTGTGGTGGAGCTTGCGGACTGGTCCTATCTGCAAACGCGGTTTCTCGATGATCCGTTGGCGGTGGAGATCCCGCGCACTGAGACACGCCTGCGTGCGCTGGTTACCGATGAACCGGACGGCGAACTGGCCCTGTTGCTGGCCAATCCGGCGATCGAGCAATGCTATGTGGCCCGGCGGCTCACCCTGCAATGGCCCTGGGGGACAGATGAGCTGTTATCGGCGCCGGCGGCGTTGATCGACGGGATCATGCCCCCGGACGCGATCGTTGCTGGACGTGGGCCCGCAAACATGGCCGAGGTCGCCTTGCCGGTGGACCTGGCCGCGCGTGTTGGACTCTCCGTCGGTGACAAGGTTGCTTATACCGCGATTGACCCATTGACCACCGCAAAGAGCAGCCACACGCTTGACCTGGTCGGTCTGTACGAGTCCGAGCATCCGTTTTTTGGTGGCGCCTTGGGGTGGCTGCCGGATGGCTATCCGGCTGCCTACGTGACCAGCACCCAGGACCATTACCCGCGGACGCTCGCGACGATTGAGCCAAACATGTACGTGATCCGCGTCGCCGAGGACGTCGGGGCGACGGAGATCGCCCACTGGCTGCGCGAGACCGGCTACATCGACAGCGATGGTTGCTGGCACTTTCACGAGCGGTATCCGACGGTCAGGCTGTGGAACGACGCCATTGCCGGCGACGCACTGATGACCGGCGTCGGGGCGCAGACGACGGCGCTCGGCGGGATCATCCTGCTCTCGTTGTCATTTGTCGGCGTCGGAGCGCTGACCATGTTCTTGCTCGGCTTTCTTGACCGCCGGCGCGAGATTGCCGTGCTCAAGGCGGTCGGCTTTGGCGGCCCTGACATTGCCGCGGTCTTTGGCTTGGAGGTCGTTTACACGGGATTGGCCGGCCTCGCAGTCGGCTGCCTTCTGTCGTATGGCCTGCTGTCAGGCTGGCTCGGGCGGGCCTTGCCGGCGGCAATGGTGGTCCGCGCGGCCGTGGTCACGTTCATTGTCTTGGGCCTTGCCGCACTGCTGCCGATTGCGATGGCCGGCGCTGCGACGGTGACCGAATTGCTGGTGGGCCGCAAGGTGATCGCAGTATTCCGACAGCGGGTAAGCGCGCGCTAAGCGCGATGGGGAGGGTGCTGGCATGGAGAGGTTGATGGGCAACCGGCGGTTGGTCCGTCGCATCGGGATCGCCGCCGTGGTTGCGGCCCTGCTTGGGCTGGTCTTTTATGCCGGCTACTGGTACTCGCTGGATTCGGTCAAAGTGCGCTACGAGACGGCGTTTGCCGAACACGCTGACATCGTGCGGACCGTGGTCCGTGCCGGCACTGTGGTCCCGGCGGGAGAGCAGGCGGTCCGGGCAGGCACCAGCGGCACGGTGCAGAGCGTGCTCGCCAAGCCGGGCGACGTGGTAGGCGCCGGCCAGGCCTTGCTCGTCCTTGATAACCCCCAGGCTGAGCTTGGCGGACGGCAGGCTTCCGTCGCCGCCGACCTGGCCCGGCTGGCCTTTGCCGACGTGTTTGACCAAGCGATTGCCACCCGGGTGACGACGTCGGCAGCCGGCCGGATTTCCGTGCTGGCGGCGCGGGCCGGCGATGCTGTAAGCAAGGGTGCGCTTGCCGCGATCATTTATGACCCCAGTCGAATGGCAGTTACCGTTCAGCTGCCCGGCTATCTCCGGTCGGGCGTCACGGTGGGGCAACGGGTGACCGTGACCGCTGGGACCCTCCCCGGCGAGTCCTTTGCCGGCACGATCACGGAAATCGGCGGCACGCTGCACGGCGATGCCAATCAGACGACTGTCGACCTTGCGGTTGAGTTTGGCGCCGCGGGCAAGGTCACGCCCGGCAGCACCGTGACAGTCGCGCTCGTGGCCTCGGCCGCCAGGCGACCCTGCGCCGGGTCTGTTGTCCTGCCGGTGGAAGGCGTGTTTGTCGCCCAGGACAAGGCGGTGGTGGCTGCGGCGGTTGCCGGCGAAGGCCAGCGGGTCAAGGCAGGCGACCTGGTGATGGAGTTGGCAAATCCAGCTCTGGTCGCCCAGCGGGATCAGGCCAAGATCACCTATTCACAGGCAGCCACCCGCTATGAGTCAATCCGCTACCGCTATCTTGAGGGCGAGCCGATCCTGGAAACCATCCGGCTCCAAATGGTTCAGGCGGAGATCGCCTGGCGGGACCTTGACGCCAGGGTCAAGGCACTGACCGTGGTCGCGCCCTATGCCGGCCGGGTCGTCGGGGTCATTGGCGGCGCCGGCACCCAGGTGACCCCGGGGGACGTCGTGTGCCAGATGGTTCCCGACGCCCGGTTCATGGTGACCGCGACCGGGTCCCTGAGCGACCTGGCCTGGGTCGAGGCGGGTGAATCTGTCCTGGTTGACGTCCCGGCGGTAGATCGCGCGGGCTTGCCCGGGGTCGTCGTCAACAAAACCACGCCGCCTGGCGAGCAGTCAAGCGTAACTGCATTACTCGTCCTGGTCGACCAGCCGGTTCAGCCCTGGCCGGGTACGGCGGCAACAGTCTTCCTGCCGGCTAAGGAGGAGCGCCTGGCAGTAACTGGCACGTGCGTGGCAGCGGAGGAGTATGAAATCTACTTTGGCGCGGCTGGCCGGGTCAGCGTGGTCGACGTCAATGAGGGCGACGTTGTCGAGCTGGGCGCCAGGCTGTTTTCCCTCCGCAATGAGGCCCTCCTGATCGGTGGCGCCTATCCAGCAGACGTTGCCCTCCCCGCCAATCCGGCAGACCTGTTGCCGATTGCCGGCCCGTCTCTGCGGCAGGCGATCCTCAACCTCGCCTCCGGCGAGTTGGCGGCTGAGCAACGAATTGCCGAACGCAACGCCTTGACGGTACGATCGCCAGCCCCAGGCACCGTGACAAGCATCTTAGTCGAGAAAGGCAGTAGCGTGGCGCAGGGGACGGTACTGGCCAAGGTCGCTGATCCGTCGGCGCTTGAGGTCCTCGCCGATGTCGATCAGGCAGACGTTAACCGGCTCCAACTTGGTGCACAGATCGAGGTGCTGTTCCCGGCCTTGCCGAATACGACGGTGATGGCGGAATTGGTTTCCGTGGAGCAGTCCGCGCAGATGGCGGCCGGCGGGCCGGTCTATCCCATCCGGTTGCGGTTGCCGCCAACCCCCGGGCTCCTGTCTGGGATGTCGTGTGTTGTGGATATGGTCACCGATGTCCGGCCGCAGGTGTTGACGGTGCCGATCGAGGCCGTGCAGGACCGGTACGGTGCCCAGGCGGTCCGCGTCGTGGTTGATCCGTCGGCCACGGGTACGGGTAGCCTGGTCCGGCAAAGCCGGACCTTTAAGGGCGAGGTCGAGTGGGTCTACGTCATCACGGGCGCAACTGACGGGATCAGGGTGGAGATCCTCAAGGGCCTGCAGCCAGGGACGGAGATCGTCCTCCGGGAGATCGAGCGCTAAGCGGTTTGAGCACGTGACGAAGGGTGGGGGCTCCCGTGCCGGAAGTCGTTCTCAAAGGATTGCGGCCAAGAGATTATGAGCATCCGTACGACCGGCGGGCGCTGGCGGCTCTGGAGGCTAACAGCACCCTCAGCACGGTCGTCTCCAAGCTCACCCAATACGGTATCGAGCGCACGCTGCGCCTTCAGTATGCGGCGAGCAACATCCGGGCGTCCGGCGGCAGGTTTGCCGAGGCTTGCGAGGCCCTCGGCCAGGCATGTAGGATCTTGGACATCACTCATTCACCTGAGCTCTACGTCGATTGGGAGCGAGAATTTGCCCATGTCGTAACCGTCGGATCCGACCATCCCCTGATTGTCCTGACCTCACCTCTGCTCGACGCCCTGACGTATGACGAACTGCTCTTTGTCCTCGGCCACGAACTCGGCCACTTCCGGAGCCGTCATGTCGTCTACAGCCAGATCGCCATGGTCCTGCCGGTGCTTGGCGATGTGCTCAAAACGGCGACGTTGGGCATCGGTGGCCTCCTGTCTGGCGGACTGCAGCTTTCGGTCAACAACTGGCTGCGGATGTCGGACTTTACCGCGGATCGGGCAGGCATGCTTGCTTGCCAGGACCTCGATGCCGCCTGTCGTGCGTTGATCAAGCTCGGTGGGGCCGTCGAGGCCGGGCACGATGTTTTCGACGTCGCCGACTTTCGCGCGCAGGCCAAGGAGTTTGCCGGATACGACTTCGATGCGCTGGACAAGCTTGCCCGCGTCGTCAGCGCAATGCGCAGCGAGCAGCCTTGGACCGTGATGCGGGCGTCCGAGCTGATTAACTGGATCGAGGGCGGCAAGTACGATTCGTTGCTCAAGAGCTTGGCCGTCAGTTGACCCTGCAACCGAGGGTACGGTAGGATAAAAACGCTCTCAGGCGGCGCCAACCGCCATTTCACCGCAGGAGGTAGCCACGACACCCATGATTCGCCGGTAACTGTCATCACCAACCAACCACGATTTCGGTGATTGCCAGTACGGTTTGGTGTGTCGTAACGCGCCTTTGCCGGCCGCAGGATCGGGCAAGTATCCCGCGACGGCATGCCTTCGTCCGACTGGCCATTACCCCAAGGGGGATTTGGCGTGCAGTTACTGCGTATTGATCACATCAGCAAGTCATATGGCTCGCGCGAGGTCTTGACCGATGTCAGCTTTGGCATCAACTTGGGCGAGCGGATCGCCCTCGTCGCCCCCAACGGTGCGGGCAAGACCACCCTATTACGCATTATCGCCGGCGCCCTGAGCGCTGACAGCGGTCGGCTGACCTGGCTGCGGCGAGGCGTGCGGATCGGCTATCTGCCGCAGGTCCACCCGGCCGGTGATCCGTTGACCGTTGGCGAGTCGTTGGGGATGGCAGCAGCGGCCGGCCACAGGCCGGGACAGGAGGATCGCACCGACGAGGCCGGTCGGATCGAGGAGGCGGTGCGGCGGTTTGGTCTGCCCACGGACAGCCTTGAGATCCCGTTGCACCGGCTGAGCGGCGGCGAGCGTACCCGATGTTGCCTGGCTGGTCTTTGGCTGCAGATGGCCGATTTTGTCTTGCTGGATGAGCCCACCAACCATCTCGATCTCGCGGGCCTGCGCTGGCTGGAGCAGTGGGTCGCCGGCTACCGCGGCACTGTCTTGATGGTCTCCCACGATCGCTACTTCCTCGACCGGGTTGCCACGCGAATCATTGCGCTTAACCAGGGGATGGCCAGGTCCTACCCAGGCAACTACACCGCATATCGCCAAGCCAGGGCCGTTGAGATTGAGAGCCAGCTGCAGCAGTACCGTGCCGAGGAGCGCCGCGCCCGCGAGTTGCGCGCGGCGGTCATCCGGCAGGCCAACTGGTCCGAGCAATCACACCAGCATGCGGGAGATAAGGGCGACAGCAGGGCCGCCTGGGTCTACTACCGGCAAAAAGCCGAGAAGATCGCCCAGCGGGGCAAGGCAATTACCAAACGCCTTGCGCGCCTGGAAGCCGAGCGAGTTGACGCGCCACGGCGGACGCCGACTTTTCGGATGGCCCTGCGCACCGTCGGCAAGACCGGCCGGTTTGTCCTTGCAGCGGATGGCCTGAGCAAATCCTTTGCCACGCCGCTGTTTCAGGATGTCAGCCTGGCCGTGGGCCGCGGCGAAAAAGTCGGCCTGGTTGGGCCCAACGGCTCCGGCAAAACCACGTTGTTGCGCATCCTTGCCGGCGAATTGACCGCCGACGCAGGCAGCGTGCGCAGCCTGCCATCTGCCGGTCTGGCCTATCTAGATCAGCATGCGTCCTCCTTGCGCGACGACTTGACGCCCGTCGAGGAGATCCAGCAGATGGTCGCCAATCCGGCAGTGGTCCGGACGTTGCTCGGCAGCTTTCTGTTTGACGAGCAACGCGCACTAACCATGATCGGATCACTGAGCCCTGGGGAACGATCGCGTCTGGCGCTCCTCAAACTGCTGCTCTCGCCAAGCAGCTTGCTGCTACTCGATGAGCCAACCAATCACCTCGATCTTCCTTCCAGGGAGCAGGTCGAAACCGCCCTTGCTACCTACGAGGGGGCTGTTTTGGTGGTCAGCCACGACCGGTATCTGCTGCAGCGGATATGTCCGCGGATCATCGCCCTTGAGGCGGGGGAACTGCGTGTCTATCACGGGGGTTATGCTGAATACGAGGCAAGAACCGGTCAAGCAGGGCAAGGACAGACGCCGGAGCACGTCGCCGTGGCCGCGGCCGTCGCCACGCCGGAGGACGACCGGGAATTGAGCGCGCGCAGACTAGTGCTGGCCAACCGGATGGCGGTTCTCTCCGGCGAGCTAGCAAAACTTGGCCAGGCAGATCCATCGCACGAGGCAACGGTCGCTGAGTTTATGGCGACCGCCAGGGAGTTGCGCTCGCTTGACAACCAGAAAGAGAACGCCCGGCGCGGATGAGTCCGCGCCGGGCGCCTAGGATACCGACCGGGGCCAGCGATTGGTGTCGCTTGCTAGACGAAAAGCTTTTGTAGCGCCTGGCGTTGCTCCTCAAGCTGCTTGTCATTGAGCCAGTTGCCTTCACGTAACGCGGCCAGACCCTCAAGGGCGAGCGAGAGGAAATCGCCATCGGCAAGGACGTTGCTGCCTGGCGCGTTGTCCAGGATGGATGCCACGATCTCGGCACCTGCTGCACCCGGGCTGTCCGCAGCGTCCAGGGCCGCACCGATCGCACGTCCCAGCACGGCTTCATAACGCTGCTCGCTGGGGAGCGTCAGTCCGCCCAGCAAGCCGCTGACGAGTCCGCCAACTTTGGCCTGCAGTGACCTGGTCCGCTTGAGCGTAAGCGGCAGCAACGGCAGGTAGCGAGGCTTGGGGGCCTCCAGACGGGCGACGTACAGCGGCAGGTAAAACTCGACCGGGCCGGCGTCGGCCAACTCTGGCTCGACGGGCTCAACGGCGTAGTCGGCGAGGTCGCCGGCAGCCTTGCGATCCTGCCCCGCCGCCGCATCCACCGACCGCTGCATCTCATCGACCGCGGTGAGCAGTCGCTTTTCGGCGGCGTCCAGGACCGATACCTCGCGGTCACGGGCCTTATTGAGGCTGCCGATCTTATCGTTTTCCTTGTCGATCAGGCCGCGATAGTGGTCTCTGGCTTGTTTGGTGGCGTTGTCCCGCTCGCGGATCGTCGCGTCGAGCTGGCGGCGGGCATCGACCTGGGCACGCCGGTCGTCTGCCTGACCGAGGCGACTCAGGTCTGCTTCTTGCGCGGCGATTGTACTCGAAAACTGCGCGGTAATGCTGTTGATGCGATCCTCCATGGCCTGCTGTAGCTCGGCGATGGCCCGGTCGACCTCTGGCCGGAGCGCGTCGATCTGGGCGCCATAATCGGACGTAATCCGCTGCCGCTCATCTGCCAGCCGCATCGGATACTCGCCAGCGCTGTCGCGCAACTGGTTGCCGAGCGCCTCGATCTGGGTAGCCTGGCCGAGATGGGCCCGGATCTGGTCGGCAATCTCTGCCGCAATCCGCTCAGCGTCATCCAGGCTGATTTGGGCGGCGAGGTAAGGCGCGGTCCACTCGGGCGGCTCAGGCTCGGCCGTTAGGTGGGCAAGCAGCTCTTTGGCGAGTTGCGTGTGGCCGGAAAGAAACCCTGCCACCTCGGCGCCGGATGGGCCGCGACGTACGAGCCCTTTGACGGCGGACAGAGCAGACGTCAGCGGCGGTTTGGCCTGGCGGAGGGCGTCACGAAAACGCTCCACCATGGCGGTGTACTCAGCAACGGGAAGATCTGCGACGGCGGAGTCAACGCTGGTCTCCAGGGCCTCGCGCGGCGTGAAGGCCGGTACTGCCGACCCAGCGAGGCCGGTCAGATCAAAGAACAACAGCTTGCGCCCGGCCGGGGCGAGGTCATCGCCCTCGCCGAGAGCCGGCATATCGACCGGAAGGGCCAGCATCGGCCAGAGAAACCTCGACACCCAGGCGATTTGCTCGGTCTTGCGGGACAGGAGACCCGTCCCTTTTGCCCGGCGACCCTCAATTGTCAGCAGGGTTACTGCCGCCTCCATCGCTTCCGGATAGGCGACTGTCGGCTCACTGTAGACCGCGAACGGTAATACGCGCATTGTGGCACCCCCTTAAGTTTTCGCAGTTGGAGTTTTCTGCCTTTACAGAGCACATCCTGCTTACCCAAGCCGCCGATGGCTGGCACAGGAGGGTGGCAGACTGGGAACGAAGATGGACTCTGCAAAAACCTGGAGGGGGGCGCTTGCCCTTGCCGGAGCTATTTGTGCCGCCAGATGTCGACGCCCAACGCGCCTTTTTGCGGGCAAAGCAAAGGCGCATGGAGCCCAAGGTCATCCCGGTTGCTGAGGCGGTCCGGCGGCTGGTCCACCCGGGCGATTACCTTGGAGTGGGCGGGTTTGGCACCAACCGCATTCCGACCGCCGTCCTGCACGAGATCCTGCGGCAAGGGATCAAGGGTCTTGGCCTGGCCGGCCATACCGCGACGCACGATTTCCAGATCCTCGCCGCTGGCGCGGCTATCGATCGGGTTGACGTCGCCTACGTCGTTGGCCTGGAGGCCCGCGGACTCTCTCGCTCGGCCCGCCGTCTGTTTGAGCAGGGCAAATTACGGGTTACCGAGTGGACCAACGCGGCCCTGGCCTGGCGTTACCAGGCGGCGGCGATGGGGGTACCTTTTTTGCCGGCCCGGATCATGCTCGGCACAGACACTATGGCTTATTCCGCGGCCAAGGAGATCGAGTGTCCGTACACGGGCATCAAACTGCTGGCCCTGCCCGCACTCACACCCGACCTTGCCATCATCCACGTTCACCGCGCCGACGTCTTCGGCAACTGCCAGATCGATGGCATCTCGGTTTCGGATGGAGATCTGGCGCGCGCGGCAAAGCATGTGCTGATTACTTGCGAGCGTCTAGTGCCCGGCGAGGAGATCCGGCGCGACCCAACGCGGACGATTATCCCTTACTTCCTCGTGGACGCGGTCTGCGAGGTGCCGTTTGGCAGCTACCCGGGCAACATGCCCTATGAGTACTTCTCGGACGAGGACCACTTGCGCGCCTGGCTTAGGGCTGAGGAAGACCCTGAGGAGCTTGAGGCCTTCCTCCAGCGTTATGTGCTGGGCACCACGTGCTTTGCTGAGTATCTCCAGTTGTGCGGGGGGCTTGAGCGCCTGCGGCAACTGCGCCAGCAGGAACTGATGATCGATCAGGCGATTGCGGCGGGACGCCCCATCGGCGATGAGCAAGGGGGTGGGGCACAATGAGCGGGTCGCCAGGGTACAACGCAATGGAGTTGATGATCTGCGTGGCGTCGCGTGCGCTTGAGGATGGCTCGACGGTGGTGGTCGGCACCGGTGCGCCATGTGCCGCGGCGATGCTCGCCCAGCGCGTCTCTGCCCCCAACCTGATGATCATGTTTGAGGCGGGCGGCGTGGGGCCGCTGCTGCCGTCCATGCCGATCTCGGTCGGTGACTCACGGACCTTTTACCGTGGCGTGGCCGCGTCGACAATGCCGGAGATAATGGCGATGTGCCAGCGCGGGATGGTGGACTACTGCTTTTTGGGTGGTGCCCAGGTCGACGCCTATGGCAACCTCAACTCCACCGTGATCGGCTCACACGAGCGACCCAAGGTCCGACTGCCTGGCTCCGGAGGAGCAAATGACCTTGCCTCGCTATGCTGGCGCACGATGATGTTGACTCCCCAGGACCGGCGGCGCTTTGTCGAGCGAGTGGACTTTGTGACCACGCCTGGTTACCTGACCGGTCCGGGTGCCCGGGAGGCGGCCGGCCTGCCACCGGCAACAGGGCCCTATAAGGTCATCACCGACCTGTGCGTAATCGGCTTTGATGAGGCAACGTGCCGGATGCGGGTTGAGAGCCTCCATCCTGGCGTCAGCCGCGAGGATGTTGAAACCAACACCGGTTTTGCCTTGCTTTGGCCGGTGGAGGTAGGTAGCACCGATCCACCCACCGACGAGGAACTGGCCATACTGCGACGTGAGGTTGATCCACTGCGTTACGTCATCGGCCGCATCTGAATTGGCCGCATCCAACCGTATGGGAGGCGAGGACGACATGCGGTGCCCAAACATTGCCTACCGGCTCGGCATTGATGCTCATCTCGCAGTAGAGCGGGAACCAGTTATCGTGAGCGCCTGCCGCACCGCGATCGGTACGCTGGGCGGCGCGCTTGCCGCCGTGCCGGCATGGCAACTCGGCGGCATTGTGGTTAAGGCCGCGCTTGAGCGTGCCCGGGTCCAGCCCGGTCAGGTCGATGACGTCCTGATGGGCAACGTATTGAGTGCAGGGCAGGGGCAGGGCCCGGCGCGCCAGGCTGCGGCCGCCGCTGGCCTGCCGGTCGAGGTGCCGGCGACCACAGTCAACATGGTCTGCGGGTCGGGCCTGCGCACGGTGATCATGGCGGCGCAGGCGGTCATGCTGGGGCAAAGCCACGTCGTCGTAGCCGGCGGCATGGAAAACATGAGCCGGGCCCCGTACCTGTTGCCTCAGGCAAGGACCGGATATCGCCTCGGTAACGGCGCGCTGATCGACTCAATGATTACCGACGGTCTCTGGTGCAGCTTGACCGATGTGCACATGGGAATTACCGCTGAGGCGCTCGCCAATCGTTACGGGATCACCCGTGCGGCACAGGACGCGTTTGCCGCCCGGAGCCAGCGCCTCGCGCAGGCAGCGCTGGAGGCGGGACGCTTTGCCGCCGAGATCGTGCCCGTGCCGGTGCAGGGCCGCAAAGGGGCCGTCGATCTGTTTGCCCGCGACGAACACCCGAGGCCAACCACCACAGAAGAAAGCCTGGCGAGCCTCCGTCCAGCCTTTAGCCGGGAGGGCACGGTCACCGCCGGCAACGCGAGCGGCATCAACGATGGGGCCGCCGCCTTGGTCGTCGCGTCACGCGGCGCCGCTGCTGCCTCCGGCTTGCCCATGCTGGCCAGGGTTGTTAGTTACGCCTCGGCCGGCGTGGATCCGGCCGTGATGGGCATGGGACCGATCGATGCCGTGGCGCGCGCCCTGGCTGATGCAGGGCTCAAGCCGCGAGACGTTGAGCTAGCCGAGTTAAACGAGGCGTTTGCCGCCCAATCACTCGTGGTCCTCGATCAAACCGGCCTTGACCCGATGATCGTCAACGTCAACGGCGGTGCAATCGCCCTTGGCCATCCGATCGGGGCCTCTGGCGCCCGCGTGCTGGTCACCCTGCTGCACGAGATGGAGCGACGTGACCTGCACATCGGGCTCGCGGCCCTTTGCATTGGCGGCGGTATGGGCATCGCAATGGTTGTCGAGCGGCCGTAACGAGTCCGCATCGACCGTGACCTCATAAAGGCCGAGCCTGCCGCTGACGGCAAACGGCTCCAAGGGACGGATGTCTGCCAACTGCCAAGCGTATGCGCCGAGCTGGACCGGGCAGCACGCTCGCTCTGCATCATCCTGCTCCATCGGCCGGCAGTCGACCAGACGTGCCACAGCCACCGCCGCACCGGCCGGCGGGATATTGGGGCGCAGGGACGATACGATCAGCACCAGGCCCCTGTGTTTGGTGGACCAAGTCCGCACCTCGATGGTCTTGACTCCGCTGGCGATCATGTTAGCCCACGGCTGTTTGATCGAAATTGCCTTCATCCTGGTTAAACCTCCCGCACCCAGGTCGAGCGCCGTGGGTGCCGATACTTGCTTGCAGAGTACGACTTCGCCCATTAAATGGAAATTCCTTCCATCAGGACCGCATTTTGCGGACAAGGTGGAAGGAATTTCCGTAATCGATTGAAGCCCGACGCAATGCCAGAGTTGTGTTTGCGCGGCCGCCCCTCCGGCTAGGACATCCAGTGTCCGCCGTCGACGCCGATCGTTTGCCCGCTAATGTAGCGGCCGCGTTCGCTGACCAGGAAAGCGACGGTTTCCGCGATGTCCTCGACCGTGCCGAGCCGGCGTAAGGCGATCGAGTCGATCGTCTCTGCGCGTTGCTTGTCGCTGCGGGCGATCCATTGGCCCCGGTATTCGTCGGTCGAAAGGACCAGTCCGGGCGCGACTGAGTTGACGTTGATGTTGTAGGGACCCAGCTCAACGGCAGTCTGTCGCGTCAATCCGATCAATCCGGCCTTGGCGGAGGCATAGGCCTGAATGCCCGTTCGGCTGTGGCTGCGGCCGGCCCCGGACGAGATGTTGACGATCTTGCCCCACCGGCGCTGTTTCATGCCCCGCGCGACGGCCCGCGTGAAGTAAAAAGCCCCAAACAGATTGACCTCGTAGATGCGCCGCCAGTCGTCAGTGTCGACCTCGTCGATCGGGACCCGCTTGATGCCCATCGTCCCGCCCGCGTTGTTGACCAGGATGTCGACGGGTCCAATCTCCCACTCGACACGCGAAACAAACGCATCAACCGCGGCCTGGTCAGAGACGTCAACCCTGGCACCCAGGACTTTGACCGCGGGTGCCGCGAGCCTGGCCTCGGCCACGCTTTCGTCGATCTCGTCAAGGACGTCGCAGCAGGCCACGTGGGCGCCTCGCCGGGCGAGCAGGGTAGTGATGGCCCTGCCGAAACCACGACCTGCTCCCGTGACCAGGGCGACACGCCCGTCGAGCCGCTCAACGAGCTCGCGTCCCTCACGCCAGGCGATCTCATCCGGTTTCACTTCGCATCATCCTTTCGTCGCTTCACCCACCGCGATGCCCGCCACCAGGGGACTAGGCGTCGGCCTGCCAGCCAATCGGATCTGCCTTCTGGCACGCGGCGACAAAGCCCATAAACAGCGGATGTGGCCGGGCGGGCCGGGATAGCAGCTCCGGATGGAATTGAGTGCCCACATAGTAAGGGTGCGAGGGCAGCTCCATAATCTGCATGATCGGGTGGTCCGGCGCCTTGCCCGAAAAGACCATGCCATGCCGCTCGAGCAGATCAATGTAGGCAGGGTTGCACTCATAGCGATGGCGGAAGCGCTCCCGGATGCGCTCACTGCCGTAGAGACTGTGGGCGACTGTGCCAGGCTTGACCTCAACCCAGCGGCCACCGAGGCGCATGTTGCCGCCCAGGCCCTCAAGCTTCTTTTGCTCGGGCAGAAGGTCAATCACTGGATGCTCGGCATCCTGCATAAACTCCGTCGATGCCGCGTCGGCCAGGCCGCAGACCGACCGGGCAAACTCGACCGCCGCCAGCTGGAAGCCCAGGCAAAGACCCAAGAACGGCACGTTATGGGTACGCGCGTAGTGGATACACTGGATCTTGCCTTCGGTACCCCGTGCGCCGAAACCGCCCGGGACCAGGATGCCGTGCACTCCCTCCAGGGCGCGGCCAGCCTCTTCGGCATTGGTGATGGAGGTGGTTTCAATCCAGCGCAGGTTGACGTGTGCGCCCAACTTGGCGCCGGAATGCTCTAGGGCGTTGATGATACTCGCATATGAATCGCGGACGCCGGTGTACTTGCCGGTGATGGCGACCTCGAGCTGTTTGCGCGGCCCAGTGATGCGATCGGCAAAATCGTGCCAGAAGTCAACCAGCGCGTTTTGCCGCGCGACGCACTCGGCGGTAGCGACGCGGTCGCGCAGTTGCAGCACGTCGATCGTCGCCTCATCGAGTCCGGCTTCGTGCAGTAGGACCGGGACCATGTAGATCGATTCGGTGTCGGGCAGGCCGACGACACGTTCGAGCGGGACGTTGGAGTAGATCGAGATTTTTTCGCGGACGGTCTCGGTGACGGGCTCGTCGGCGCGACAGGCGATAATGGCCGGTTGGATGCCCTGGGCCATCAACGTGCGGATGCCCAGCTGGGCGGCCTTTGATTTTTGCTCACCCAGCACTTTGGGGCGCAGGATGTAGGTGACGCTGGCAAACATCACGTTGGATTGACCCTCTTCGTACTGCAGCTCACGCATTGCCTCGAGGAAGTAGCCGTTTTCGATGTCCCCGACCGTGCCGCCAACCTCGACGACAATCAGGTCGGCGCGCGACGTCAGCGCTAGGTTGCGGAGAAAGCTCTTGATCTCGCCGGTGACATGCGGGATGAACTGCACGTCGCGGCCCAGGTAATCGCCGTGTCGCTCACGCTGCAGGACCCGGGCAAAGACTCTGCCCCCCGTCAGATAGTTGCGCACCGAAAGGTCCTGGTCGAGAAAACGCTCGTAGCTGCCCAGGTCCATATCGCACTCGGTGCCGTCGTCGAGCACGAAGACTTCGCCGTGCCGGTAGGGATTGAGCGTACCGGCGTCTTGATTAAGGTACCCGTCAAATTTAACGGGGGCGACCTTGAGACCGCGGCCCTGCAGCAGTGATCCCAGCGATGCGGCAAAAATGCCTTTGCCAAGGCCGGAGATGACACTGCCGGTGACGACGAGGTACTTGGTGTGGCCTGGTTGGTAACCTTTGGGGATGGGGGTGTAGAACTCGTGCTCCGAAGACGCGCCTGCTAGTGAAGCTAGTAACTCTGGACCTGCCATAAGGTGAGAGACCTCCCCTGTCGGGGCAGGCCGGACACCGCCGGTCACTAAAGCAAGAGCGGCGCCTGGCGGCGCCCCAACCTTGCCCTTATCGACGCAAATTATAGCATGTCCCGGGTCCAGAGTGGCAAGCAACGTTTGGGTTATCGCACGAATTGCACCAAGGCCCTTCTGCCGCCCAAGCCCGCCACGACGGGAGCAGGATGCCCATCGCCCGCGCCGAAGCAACACCCGCGGGCATAAAAACAATAGGCATCAATATGGCGTGATCACTAGGCCATTCGAGGAGGCAGTCAATTCATGGACAAGTATGTGTGCACCATCTGCGGGTATGTGTACGACCCGGCGGTAGGCGATGACTCGGCAGGAGTGGCGGCGGGGACAGCATTTGCAGACCTGCCGGCGGACTGGGTGTGCCCGGTCTGCGGTGCCGACAAGTCGGCGTTTGAGGTTGAGCAGTGACCGAGCGGCATGTGCTTGTCGTCGGGCATGGCGTCGCGGGCCTGACCGCCGCCCAGGCCGCCCGGGGACAGGACGGGGCCTGCGCGATCACCATCGTCGGCGATGAGCCCTACGACGCCTACTACCGGCCACGGCTTTCGCATGATCTGGCCACCGGCATCCAAATCGACAAGATGAGGCTTCGCGCCACCGATTTCTACGGGCGCCAAAACATAGCGGTGCGTCATTCGGTGACGGTCGGGTCAGTCAATGCCGGAGCTCGCGTCGCCACCCTGAGCGACGGCACGGAGCTGGCTTTTTCCGCCTGTATCCTTGCTACTGGCAGCCGTAGCTTCATGCCACCGTTTGCGGGCGCGGAGCGGGCGGGGGTCCACGCCCTTCGCTCAGCGGCAGATGCGATTGCGATCCGGGAGCAGGCTCAGGCGACGTCAGTGGTAGCGGTGGCCGGCGGCGGTCTCTTGGGCCTCGAGGCAGCGCATGGACTTGCCGGCCTTGTCGATCGCGTGATCGTGCTCGAGCGGGGCGAGTCGCTGTTAAGCCGGCAGCTGGATCAGGCCGGTGGCGCACTGCTGGCCGAGATCCTGGGCCGTGCGGGCATCGAGGTCCTGACCCGCTCGGAAGTCGCCGCGGCCCACGGCGATCCCGCAGAGGACGGCCGATCTGGCCCCCTGACTCACCTTGAGCTCAAAGACGGCGCGAGGATTGATTGCGGCTTGCTGGTCGTTGCGGCGGGCGTAAGGCCAAGAGTGGAACTGGCCGAGGCCGCCGGAGTGCCTGTCGACCGGCGCGGCATCGTCGTTGACGACCGGATGATGACCGGGACCGCTGACATCTATGCCTGCGGTGACGTCGCCGCCCATCCCAGCGGCAACTTTGGCATCTGGCCCCAGGCGATGGCCCAGGGCAAGGTGGCCGGCGTCAACGCTGCCGGCGGCAGCCTGACCTATGTGCCGGTAGTGCCCCAGAACTTGCTGACCGTCGCCGGTACTTCGGTCTTTGCCGTCGGGCAAGCCGGCGTCTTGGACGCGAGTGCCGGCGAGGGTGTGCTGGAGATCGCCCGGGTCGAGGCCGCGGTTGGGCGCTACGCCAAGTTTCGTGTCCGGGATGGTGCGCTGGTCGGGGCGATGCTGATCGGTCACGATGCTTTGGCGAAGGTTGCCCGGCCGGCGGTGGAGGCGAGGCTGGCGGTAGGACCGATCTTGGAGTTGCCGGCCGATGAGCAGTTTGCGGCGCTAGTCGCCCACATCGGGGGCTAACAAATAGCGCCAAGAGGGTGCCCACCGTCCGGTGGGCACCCTCTTGGCGTTCATCTTATCGTTTACCACCTATCGCTTACCGCTTTCCGCGTCCGTGCCGCTAGGCCAGATTTCTCACGTGATGCTGTTAGACCTGGTCCGCTTTCTCCGGTTTGTCTGGGGCCACAAAGCCAGGATACTCGGCCGCCGGCTCGCTCCGGTGCATGTCTTGCGGCGCGGCCGTAAAGGTCAGGATGGCGTTCTGTCCGCCAAAACCAAACGAGTTGGAAAGGGCGGCGTGAATCGATGCCCGGCGCGGTACGTTGGGCACGTAGTCCAGATCGCAGTCGGGATCGGGCACTTCATAGTTGATGGTCGGTGGCAGGATGCCGCGGTTGAGCGCCAGGGCGCAGGCCACGGCCTCAATTGCGCCCGCGGCGCCCAGCAGGTGACCGGTGACCGACTTGGTTGAGCTGACCGGAGGCGCCGCCGGGCCAAAGAGACGCTTGATCACCTGCGATTCGTCGCGGTCGTTGACCGGTGTCGAGGTGCCGTGCGCGTTGATGTACCCGATATCGCCAAGCTCAAGGCCGGCGTCGGCAACGGCCTGGCGCATGCCGTACACACGGCCAAGCCCGTCCGGGGCAGGGGCGGTGATGTGAGCCGCATCCGCCGTCATCGCATAGCCGGCGAGTTGAGCATACGCTTTGGCGCCGCGGGCCCGGGCGTGGGCCGCCGATTCAATCACCAGCATCGCGGCTCCCTCGGCCATGACAAACCCATCGCGCCCCGCCTCAAACGGACGCGACGCCTTGGTTGGATCGTCGTTGCGAGTTGACAGGGTATGGGCAGACCCAAACCCCGCCACCGCCAGCTTGGTAAATGGAGCCTCCGTGCCGCCGCAGATGACCACGTCGGCATCGCCTCGTTGGATAAGCCGCAGGGCGTCGCCAATGGCGTTGCTGGCCGAAGCGCATGCCGTCTGCAGCGTCGTGCAAGGTCCGCGCGCTCCGAGGGCCATGGATACCTGGCCGCCGGCCATGTTGGCGATCATCATCGGGATGAAGTATGGGCTCACGCGGCGAGCGCCGCGCTCCTGCAAGACCTGCAGTTGGTCCACCAGGGTTTCCATGCCGCCGATGCCGGTGCCGAGGACGACCCCGACGCGGAATGCCTCCTCCGGCGTCACGGCAAAACCGGCGTCGTGCATGGCCATGCGTGCCGCCGCTACCGCGAAGTGGGCGAAGCGATCCATGCGCCGGGCCTCTTGCGCTGGCATGTAGCGTTCGGGCGCAAAGTCCTTGACCTCGCCACCGAACGTTGTGCGAAGTCCCTCCGTGTCGATCCGCTCCAACTGGCTGATGCCAGAGCGGCCCTGCAACAGCGATTGCCAAAAGGTCTCAACCTGCGCACCGCAACTTGAGATTACGCCAAGCCCGGTGATGACTGCCGGCTGACCTGACGGATCCGGTCGCGGTGACACTAGTTGCTCTCCTGCAGCCGCGCTTTGACGTACTCGACCACGTCTCGGACGGTGTGGATCGCCTCGGAGTCCTCATCGGGGACCTCGATGCCAAACCTCTCCTCTAGAGCCATGATCAACTCAAGCATGTCGAGCGAATCCCCGCCGAGGTCCTCGGTCAGGCGTGCCTCCAATTTAATCTCCTTGCCCTCGGTCTTAAGCGTGCTCCTCACTGCATCTTGCACTTTGGCCAGGATTTCCTGTGCCTCCATTTGCGTTCCCTCCAGGTTTGTGGTGTTGGTCGTGCCTAACCGGCGTCGCGCGCAGCGTCACCGGAAACCGACTCCCGCAGCGCACTGATGGTCGCGGCGAGGGTGGCCGGGTCTTCAACGTTCAAGGTTGTTGCGTCGGGATAGGTACGGCTGACAAAGCGGCTGAGGACCTTGCCGGGACCGATCTCGACGAAGGTCCTGATCCCCATCTGCTCATACATATAGCGGACCGAGTCCTCCCAGAGGACGGCCGACGCGATCTGGTTGAGCAGTGCTGCCCTGACCTCATCGGCCGAGCCGACTGGACGAGCGGTGGTGTTGGCGACGACGGTGACAGCCGGTGCGCGGAAGTCCGCCCCGTCGAGCGCTCGGCCGAATTCTGGGCCGACAACATTGAGCAGAGAGCAGTGAAACGGCGCACTGACTGCAAGCGGGATGACCCGCTTGGCGCCCGCCGTCCGTGCGGCGGCCGCCGCTGCTGCCACGGCTGCCGTATGGCCGGAGATGACGATCTGGTCTGGCGCGTTGTAGTTGGCGGGCTCAACGATCCCCAGGCTGGCTCCGGCGGCACATGCTGCGAGCACCCCGGCGCGGTCGAGGCCAATCACGGCTGCCATCGCTCCCTCGCCCTTGGGCACGGCCTGCTGCATCAACCGTGCCCGCAAATCGACGAGGGCCATGGCCGACGCCAGGTCGATGCTGCCGGCGGCGACCAGTGCTGTGTATTCGCCCAGGCTGAGTCCGGCGAGGACGTCGGGGCGGATGCCGGCCGCCAACAGCGGCTGGAGGCAGGCGGTGCTGGCCGCCAGGAGGCCTGGCTGGGCGTTGGCGGTATCGGACAGGGTGGCGGCGTCGGTGTCCCAGCACATCTGACGCACGTCGCGGCCAAGGCCGGCGCTTGCAACGTCAAAGATATCCCTGACGGCCGGGAAGGCATCGTGCATCGCCTTGCCCATGCCGGGGCTCTGCGCGCCCTGACCAGGGAATATAAACGCGATCCGGTTCATGTGGCACCTCACTTGAGCAGGAGTTTGCTGCCTGTAGCCTGCTATTAGCACCCGATGCTAATAGCTTATGCTATGTTCCCCATGTTACACCGTTCGAATTCGATGAGCAAGGGCGGCGCGGCGAGGGGTGAGGCGGGAGCGGCGGGTCGAGGGCGTGGCGAGGAGGGGCCAGAGGAGGTGCAAAACAGGCCTGCCAACGCCAGCCGCCAGCCCGTCTGCCCTGCGCCACACCGCACAGACAAGCCGGGCCTTGGCGGCCCGGCTTGTCTGTTATCGGCACATCACAACTGACGGCTTGGCGATGCTGCTAGGTGGAAGTCGCCTGGAGCTTGGCGATTACTTCCTGCAGAAATGCCTCAAGCTCCGCCCCGGTCTTAATCTCTTTGCGTCCGCTGACTGCGGCCGGCGCCCGGCCGATCTCCTGACCGCTGCTAAAGGCGATAAACGTCGGAATGCCTCGTACCAGGTACGCATCCCGAAGCTCGGGCGCGACCATGGTATCCAACTCGCCAAAAGCGAAGTGTGCCGCGTACCGCTCGGCGAGCTCGTCGGCGGCTTTTTTGATCGCCCGGCAGTCCTTGCACCAATCGGCGTAGAACTTGACCACCGTCGGCCGGTCTTTGCTGTTGATGAATTGCGTGAAGTTAGTCTGATCGAGGGACAGCATCGTGCCCCGCTCACCCCCTCGTTTGAGTATTTTTGAGTATAGCGAATGACCATGTGAATGTCAGCAATGAGGTGCAAGTCTATGGCAACGAATCAAATGCGGGATCTGATTGAGGCAAAAAAGGGCGGCCAGGCGCATACGGCAGCCGGCATTGCCGCGATCGTACAAGGTTTTGTCGCCGGCGAGGTGCCTGACTATCAGATGGCAGCCTGGCTGATGGCCGTCCGCTGGCGAGGGCTGGATGCCGAGGAAACCTACGCATTGACCGACGCCATGATCGGGAGCGGCGAGTCCCTTGATCTCGCCGCCGCCGGTTTGACCGGGGTGACGATTGACAAGCACAGCACCGGCGGGGTCGGCGACAAGCTGTCCCTGATCGTTGTGCCGCTCTTGATCGCCGCCGGTGCGACGGTAGTCAAGTTATCCGGCGCTGGCCTCGGCCACACGGGCGGTACTATCGATAAGCTGCGCTCCATCCCGGGCCTGCGCCTCGAGCTCACGGCCAGCGAAATCTACAACGTCGCCCGCCAGGCTGGAGGCTGCATGGCCGCGCAATCGGCTGCACTTGTACCGGCGGACGGGCTGATTTATGCCTTGCGCGACCTGACCGGCACGGTCGACAGCCCGTCGCTGATTGCCGCCAGTGTGATTGCCAAGAAGATCGCTTGTGGCGCTTCGACCATCGCCTTGGACGTCAAGGTTGGGCGTGGGGCGTTTATGAGAAGCCTCACCGAGGCCACCGCCTTGGCCCGCCAGATGGTTGACCTTGCCGCGCGCTTTGACCGTCGCGCCGTCGCCGTCCTGACCGCCATGGACCAGCCCCTCGGCCGGGCGGTTGGCAACGCCATCGAGGTCAATGAAGCAGTCGCCGTCTTGCGGGGCAAGGGGTCAGTGGTGCTGCGTGCGTTGTCGCTCGACCTTGCGACTCACGCCCTGCAGGCGGCAATGGGCGGCAGCCAGGCCACCAGCGCCGTCAGGGCGGGGCTGGCCAAACGGTTGGAGGACGGCAGTGCGCTGGCGTGCTTTGTCGCGCTGATCGAGGCGCAGGGCGGAGCCACTAACTGGCTCGCCGGCGACGGTCACGGACACGACGACGAGTGCACGCAGGGGCCGCTGCCCCTCGCGTCCGAACGCGCAGTGGTCCGGGCAACCGTGCCAGGTCAACTCCAGGCAATCGACGCCCTGCCGATTGGTCGTGCGACGGTCCTATTGGGTGCCGGCCGGAGTGCCAAAGGCCAAGCCGTGGACCCTGGCGCGGGGATTTGGCTGGAGGTGCAGCCGGGCGAACAGGTTGCCGCCGGGCAGCCACTGGCGAGGCTCTTCACTTCCGATGCGGCGCGTCTGGCCTCCTCCGAAGTCATGGTGCGGGCGGCGATGGTCTGGCAGCAGGCAGGCGGCCAGGATGGGGAGCCTTATCTGCCACCTGGCGCGATCCTGGGCCAGGTGCCTGCAGCGCACTCGACGACGGGGGCAGACGCACAGTGACCACGCATAACGCCGACGTTACGGCAACCCTCATCCGCCTTGCCTACCCGCCGCGCAACGAGTACGGCGAGCAGATCCTTGACATCATCGGCCCGGACGGCAGCACCGTCGGCTTGGTCTCGTACCGCAACGTCAACCGCCGGCGTGCCCAGGCCGAGCTCGGCATCGAGCTGCTCGAGCCGTACCGTGGCCTGGGCTACGGACCGCAAGCGATCCGGCTGTTGCTGCGCGACCTGTTCGACAACCGCGGGCTACAGCGCGTCTACCTGAGAGTGCGCGAATACAACGATCGAGCGCGGCGCGCCTACGTCAAGGTCGGTTTCCGGTACATCCGGACGGTCCGCTGGCCCCTGATCGGCGTCGTGCGCTATCTGGTGATGGAGATCACCAAGGGTGAGTTTACCTGGCAGCCAGGGCCTGGTTGATCTCGTCGCGCATCCTGCGGGCAGCCTCAGCCGCCGCCTTCTGGTAATCCATGCCGGCGGATTTGGCCCACTCAGTGGCGTGGGCAAAGATCACTCCCCGGCTTGAGCTGACGATCGCGCCGAAACCGTCCGCGTCAAAGCTGCCGACCACATCGGCTGCCGTTGCGCCTTGAGCGCCGAAGCCAGGCACGAGCAGCCAGCCCTGTGGCAGTAACCTGCGCAATTCGGCCGCCTGCCGCGGGTAGGTTGCTCCGGCGACCGCGCCGATCGGGGTGTAGCCGTGCTCTCCGGCCAGGCCCTGGCTCAGCTCGTGCAGCAGCTCGGCGACCTTGACGTAGACCGGGGTCCCGTCGACCAGCAGATCCTGCACGTCGCCGGCAGACGGATTGGAGGTCCTTGCCAGGGCAAAGATGCCTTTGCCGTGCTCGACGCATGCGCGGATAAAGGGCAGCAGGCCATCGCGGCCAAGGTACGGGTTGACGGTGAGCGCGTCGGGGCTGAACCCCTTGGCGGTACCGCCCCCGATAAGCTTGACGTTGCCCAAGTGGCCCTGCGCGTAGGCTTCGGCGGTGCTGCCGATGTCGTTGCGCTTGGCGTCCTCGATGAGCAGGAGATCACGCTCGTTGGCGTACTCGATCAGCGCCTGCAAGGCAAAGAGTCCGGCAGGCCCGCAGGCCTCAAAAAAGGCTGATTGTGGCTTGACGCAGGCGGCATACTCGGCGGTGGCGTCGATGATCCCGCGGCCAAATTCCAAGAAGGCCATGGCGACGGCCAGGGGACTATCGCCATGGCGTGCCATTGCGCGCTCGCGCAACTCGACCGGCAGACGGTCAATCACCGGATCGATGCCGACACAAACCCGGGTGTCCTTGGTGCGGACGGCCTCATAGAGCCGGTCGGCAAAGGGGCGTTGGCGTTCGGATGCATGGATATCTGTCATTGCTCCGCCTCCTCTTGTTTCGTCGGCTGTTATTCAAGCTGATCGGGCACTAACCTCCAAAGGAGCGTAACCTATCAGGGGCGAAAAACAAGTCTCCGAGGAGGGGGCTGCGGTGAAGGTGATCCCCCAGGAAGATCGGCCGACGCGTGACTTCGTCGTGACCGTGTTTCCGGTCCATCAGGGCCGGGTAGCTTTGCTGTTCGATGCCCTGTCAGGCGTGCTTGCCGCGCCTTCCGGTCACATCCGGCCGGAGGAGTTGCCAGGTCAGGCGGCGCGCCGCGTGGTACTGGCCCAGACCGGGCTGCCCGTCGAGCTGATCGACGGCCAGACGCCGGATTGGGTGCCCGCGTTTCTGCCCTGTCCGGCGGGCCTGATGGTTGAGCGCGTGACCCCCACACACGAGCACATCTGCCTTGTCTATTTTGCTCGCCCGTCAGCGGGGTTCCGGCCGCGCCTGAGCCAGGACCTGCCGCACCTGCGCTGGTTTTCGGCGGAGGAGATCAAGTCGCTTGGCTTGGTGCCGCAGGTCGAGGGATGGGCCGGCGCGGCGATCCGTGCCGGCGACCCAGAGGAGTGATCCGCCGATGTTGCGTCAACTAGGGCCACCTGACCGCACAACCCTTGAGCACTTCCTGCGCCACCGCCCCGTCGACTACTGTATCGCCCTTGGTTTGTTCAGTCGCTATGGCTTCGACGGTCCGGTAACCTTCTACGGCCTCTGGCTAGACCCGACTGACGGTCAATCGGGCGCCGATTCGACTGCGCACGAGCCCGCCGCCGTCATTACCCTTGACCGTGGGCGGGCGCTGCTTTTGGGTGACGTCAGCGGTCACTTTGGCCCCGTAGCAGATCTGCTCGGCGACGCGCAGTTGCGAGCGGCCTTTGCCCCGACCACCACCATGGATCCACTGCTTCAGGCGCCGGCAAGTTCTGGCGTGCCTGCCCGTTGGCGGCACGCCAGGCAGGAAGTTGAGCAGCAGATGGTGCTGACACCCGTCACTCCCGTGCCGCCGCCAGGTCCGTTTTCTCCCATGACCATCCGGCCGGCGGCTGAATCTGATCTGCCACGGCTAGCTGGTGCCCTGGGCAGTGCGGACCGGTGGGCCAACGAATCCGAAGCAAGCCTTCAACACCGCCTACGCTACGGGTTCATCCAGATCGTCCTTACCGGTGGTCGCCTCGACGGTATCCTGTTTGCCAACCTTTCGGTGCCTGAGTACCCACGACTTTCGCGGATATGGGTCCGGCCCGAGTTACGCCGTATGGGCGTCGGGACTGCGCTTGTCTATGCCGCATGCCATGAGCTCGATGCCAAGGGTGCGGTGGCGGTTTCGGCGTGGGTGCCGCAGCGAGATGCAGTCGCCCGCCGCGTTTTGACCAAGGTGGGCTGGAGCAGGGGACTCCTGTGGAAGAAAGTCCTTCTCAAATAGATGTAAGATGTACCATGTTCAAGTAAGACCGGCGGCCGGCCCCTCGCGGGACCGGCCGTCGGCTAATCTCTTGCCATCCACACAGCGAGCGTCCGTCGTGGCTAGATGTCCGGCGCCAGATAGGATGGGACCTTGTCCATGTCCAGGGCAAGGCGCCAAAGGATCTTAAAGGCTCCGATCGCGTCACGGATGTCGCCCATCTCCACCGGTGAATGTGAGTAGCGGCGCGGCAGGGCGATGACGCCAGACGGTATGCCGGCCCGGACCAGGTGCATCGAGGTCGCGTCGGTGTTGCCGCCGGTAAACGTCGTTACCTGGTACTTGACGCCTGCCGCCGCCGCTGTGTCCTCAAGCAGCTTGCGGACGCGCGGATTGACGATGATGCCCTTGCCGCCCGTGCCGCCGCTCATCACCTGGAAGGTCGGTCCGCGGCCGATGCCAACGGCGAGCTCCTTGCTAAAGTTGACGTCCGGGGTGTCCCCGGCGGGCATCGTGTCCAGGGCGACGGCGAGGTCCGGGTTGATGCGGTATGCGGATACTTCCGCGCCGCGAAGGCCGACTTCTTCCTGGACGGTTACGACACCGACCAGGGTGCCGCCAAATTCCTGACCGGCAAGGGCCTCAAACAGCGCCAAAAGCACGGCGCAACCCAGGCGGTCGTCCACGGCCTTGCCGGAAAAGCGATCGCCGCAGGCAAAAAACTGGAGGTCGCTCTTTTGCTCGACGGGGTCGCCGATGCGGATGCCCAGGCGGCGCACGTCTTCCTCGCTGTCCTCGCCGACGTCGATGAACAGCTCGGTGTGCGGTTTAACCTCGGTCCGCTCTTTGGCGGACTGCAGGTGGCCGGCCTTGACGCTCACCACGCCGAGATGGCCGCGGATGGTGACCATCCGGCCGATGAGCAGGGGATCGATCATGCCGCCGATCTTGTCAAAACGGATGTAGCCGCTCGGCTCGATATTTTTGACGATCAGGCCGATCTCATCGGAATGGGCCGTGATCATCACGGTCGGGCCGGGCTTGCCGCCGCGCTTTGTCGCAAACAGGTTGCCCATCGTGTCCGCCATGACCTCATCGGCGACCTCACGCAGGTGCTTGGCCATGAACCGCGCGACCGGGGTCTCAAACCCGGATACGCCAGGGATAGCCGTCAGTTGGACGAGCAGCTCTTTGACCCGTAGCTTGATTTGCTCGTCACTCCAAGGTTGGGTGTGTCGTTTGGTTTCGGGGCTCAGGGTAGATCGCTCCTTTCGTCGTCGGACCTCCTGCGCTATGCTCATGGCACGGGCCCTGGACCGGGCCCGCATCGCCGCCGGGCCGTTTGGCGCCCGGGCGGAGGAGGTGTAGTCAGATTTCGACTTCCGCTCCTGCTGACCTTCGCGCGGTCGCGCCCCCGCAGCGCGTGATCATCGTGCGCCACGGACGGACCGCTCACAATCGCGAAGGCCTTTTCCGTGGCCTCCTCGACGTCCCCCTGGACGATGTCGGCATCGATCAGGCCGAGAGCACCGGCAGCTTTTTGGTCACCGCGTTAGGTCTTTGCCCCGAAACCACGCGGGCAGTCTATGCCAGCCGGTTGAGCCGGACGATGGCCACCGCCATGCCGCTTGCCAGGCGTCTTGGCATTGAGCCCACACCGCACCCGGGGCTGCTCGACGTCGATGTAGGGCGTTGGGAGGGCCGGGCGGTCGCGGATGTCCTTGCCACGGAGGGTGACGTCTATGCAGGCTGGGTCAATGATCCGGCCACTTTTGCCTACCCGGGCGGCGAGAGCCTCGGGGCGGTGCAGGGCCGGGTATGCCGCCTGCTGGACGAAATCGCCGCTGGTCCTGGTGGCGACTACGTGCTCTTTACCCACCGCGTGCCGGCCAAGCTGCTGGTTGCTGCGGCGCTCGGCATCGGACCCGCGGCCTTCTGGCGGATCCAGATCGATAACGCTTCCGTCAGCCAATTGGCCAGGGAAGCGGGCGGCCGCGGTTTCGTAGTGACGCTGGTCAACGCGACCCAGCACCTCGCCGCCGAGCCCGTCACTATTTGACGATCTGCGGGTTGAGATCGAGCAGGACTTCGACGGTTGTCGCGTAGCTGCCGGCGATGCTGTAAAGGGTGTCTCCAGCTTTGACCGTGTAGGTCGTGGTGCCACCGCCGCTTGAGGTTAGGCCAAGCAACTCGCTGACCTTGACGACCGCCAGGTTGCGCTGGGCCAGGCCGACGAGGATGCGCGGCAGGGCCTCGACCGTCTGCATCGTCCCGATGTGCATAAGGACGATGCCCCCGTCGGTAACCTTGTCGAGCGTTTTGTTGACGATCGCATCGACGCCGGGGCTCTGCCAGTCAAGCGTGTCGACCTGCCACATCACCACATAGCCGTAGCCGTGGCGTGCAAGGGCAGAGCTTACAGCGGCGTTGTGCTCGCCGTAGGGTGGCCGATAAAGCGGGACAAAGGCGTCGGCGCCAGCGACCTTGAGCAGGGCCTGCTTGGCCTGGCTGATCTCCGCGTCCATCGCCACGGCGTCGAGCCCGGTCATGTGGGGATGGGTGTACGAGTGGCTGCCGATTTCGTGGCCATCGGCGAGGATGGCGGCCGCCAGGTCAGGGTGGTCCTCAAGCCACTTTGCGCGGGGAAAGAACGTGACCTGCAGGTCGTTGTCCCGTAGCACCTGTAGCAATGGCAACGTCGGGGCGTACTCCCAGCCGGCGTCGAAAGTCAACGCGACGCGGCTCGAGCCTGCGGCGCCCTTGGTGACCGTCTTTGGGGGATCGGGCAGGGGCGGCGGGTCGCCGGCGCCGGTCGGCAGGGGTACCTTGAGCACCTGCCCCACGTAGATGACGGGGGACGGGTCCGGATCGTCGTCGGGATCCGCCGGCCTTGCCCACGGCCACAGCCTGGCCAGCCACTCCGGAGCGGTACATCCAGCCAGCAGGACCCCGGCCGTGCCAACGATAAAGCATGCGGCAAAGAGGATTGCCAGACGCCGCAGCGCCTGGCGGTTTGCTGAACGAGCGCGCACAGGCCCACCCCCCAGCCAATACTAGCACGGGGCCGAGGCGCATTGGAGGCGTGTCGAATGCAGTTTGACGATGTCACGGTCGGCGCTCTGGATCAGCCGCTGGTTTCGGCGGAGGTCATCGCCGAACTGCCGCCGATGGTGGAGTGTAGGATATCGTTTGAGCGCCCGCGGGTCGCGGACGTGGTGGAGGCAGTACGTCAGTCTCTGGCGCAACTGCCCGCGCTGGCGGAGATGAAGCCTGGTCAGACCGTGGCGATTACCGCAGGCAGCCGCGGCATCAACAACATTGTCAGCATCCTCAGGTCGGCCTGCGCGGGTCTGCGCGAGCGGGGATTGCGGCCGGTCGTGGTTTCGGCGATGGGTAGTCACGGCGGCGACACCAGCCACGGACAACGACAACTCCTCGCCTCACTCGGTATCGATGGGCTGGCGCTCGGCGATGTACCGCTCTTGTGCTCGACCGATACCGTGGAGGTCGGGCGGACGCAAGATGGGCGGCCGGTCAAGATCGATGCATTCTGTGCGCGAGAGGCAGACGGGGTCCTGGTGATCAACAGGATCAAGCCGCACACGGCGTTTCGCAGCAGCACCGAGAGCGGCCTGCTTAAGATGATTGCGGTCGGCCTTGGTCACCAAAGCGGCGCGGCATCGGTGCACGCCGAGGGTGCGGCCAAGATGGGCGCGACGGTGCGAGAGATGGCCGCCGTGGCGATGGGCGCGCTCCCGATTGTCGGCGGTCTCGCCATTGTTGAAAACGGCTACGAGGAAACGGCGGAGATTGTGCCGCTTACACCGGCGGAGTTTGTGCCGGGGGAGGAGCGCTTGCTGGCTTGGGCGCGAGCCTTGATGCCGCGATTGCCGGTGCGAGAGGCCGATCTGCTAGTCATCGAGCAGATTGGCAAAGAGATCAGCGGCACGGGAATGGACACCAATGTCCATGGGCGGTGGGGAGCAAGCGACCCGGGTCCCGCCGCCGGATCGTCGCCGTCGTATGCCCGGCTGGTGGTCCTTGACCTGACTGAGGCTTCGCACGGCAACGCAACCGGCATCGGCCTGGCGGACTTCACGACAGAGCGGGTAGTGAGGGCTTTTGACCGCAAGAGCACCTACACCAATTGCCTGACCTCGACCTACGTCGACCGGGCACGGTTGCCGCTATTCTTGCCAGACGACCGCCAGGCCATCGCAGCTGCGGTGGTCAGCCTCGGCGCCGCCCGTGACCGGAGCCGCCTGCGGGTAGTGCAAATCAAGGACACCCTGCACCTGGAGACATTTCGCATTTCAACCCCGCTCCTGACGGAGCTTGGGCTGTCGGCAGCGACCGGTGGTGCATGCGTCGCTGGGTCGGCAGTGCGCGTGGTCGGTGAGCCGGTGCCGATGCAATTTGACGAGGCGGGCAATCTCGCCCGCCTCGCCTAAACGCTGTCAAAATGGTCTCAGCCAATCGGCCGCTTTCTCCTGACCGTGGCCGAGGGCGTTACATGCCGTACCGCCTCCGTGCGGCAGCCACAATGCGGCCCATCACGTCGGACCGCGCCAGGCCCATCGCCTTGGCCATCGTGCCGATGTAGCTAGCGTGGAGGTGCGCTTCGTTGCCGGTCAGGATCTGCAACCCGGCAAAGGTGTTGAGCTCAAGCACGTTTGCTTTGCCGTCCGCACCGACGATTGTGTCCACGCGACCAAAATCCCTGGCGCCCACCGCTGCAAAGGCGCGCAATGCGACGTCCTGCACGCCGGCAAGGCTCGCCGCATCGAGGCGGGCCGGGCAGTGCATGATCTCGTTGTCCATCTTGTGCTCATAGGTGTTGGTCCTGGCCTGGTTGTATTCGATCTCGAGCGGGGTGAGCACCATCGGCGGGTTGCCGCCGATGATCCCGACCGTGACCTCCCGGCCCTGCAGGAACGTTTCGACTAACGCTCCCTGGTCGAGGCGCTCGATGATCAATGTCGCCTGGCGCACCAGTGCCGCATGATCCTCGACGATCGAATCGTCCGAGATCCCCGAACTGCCACGGCCACGGACGGGCTTGACGAATAGCGGGTAGTCCAGCGGCGACTGTGGTTGCCATGTGCCGGACCGCAAAGCGCTCAAGCCGACGACGTGGCCGCCGGCGAGCTCATCCTTGTCGATCACGGCAAATGGGGCCGTCGGGACACCCTGATAGGCCCACAACATCTTGCGGACCGCTTTGTCGATCGCCACCAGATCAAGGCCGGAGCCACAAAACGGCATGCCCGCCGCTTCGAGAAACGCCACCTCTTGCATCGATGACGCATTGAAGACGAGGTCGAATCCTCCGTCTTTGATCGTGGTGGCCATGGCCGCCAGATCGTTGGCCTTCCACTCGACAAGCTCAGCCTGATAACCCGCCTCGCGAATGCCGTCCCGATGCAGCGTGGCCTCCTCAATTGCGTCGTCAGGGATCTCCTGCCCAGTAAACTTGCGCTGCCATTCAACGTTCCGGCCGGGCCGGTAGAATACCGCGATGCGCGGCGTGTGTTTTGCGCTCATGTTTGCCTCCTTGTCTTCATAGCCGTCCCCGTATCCGGTTAGTCGGCTTCTGCTACTGCCTGCTCGCGCGCCCGGATCAGCGCGTCGGCGACCCTGCGCTGCTCTGGAATCGGCAACCCATGCTCATCGACAGCACGGCAGGCCCCTTCGATTATTCTGGTCCGCACCTTGCCCCAGGCGGCCGGATTGCCGGCGAGGTCCGGGGCATCCATCAGACCGCACTCGACTGCGCGGGCGAGGGTTTCCGGATCAGTCCACGGGTCGCGCGTGCCGGGCGGGGCGATCTCCTTGATTGCACTGAGGATCAACCGGCCCTCGGTGATCAGCTGATCGCGCCTGGCGATTACCCGGGCGTCGCCATGCATGTCCGGTAGACCGACCTGGATGCCGTCGATGACTCCCTGGGCCATGCGAGCAGCCGCAATGACGTCCGCCGTCGTTGCCGCGTGATGGGCCTCGGTGTAGCTGACGACGTGCAGGATATGCGGGCGCATGGCAAGCTGGATCGCGATCGAGCCGCACATGTGCCCGATTGCCGCGTCCTGGTCGGCCGGCATGCTGGCAAGGCCAGTTCTGGTCTCACGCCAGATGCGGAAACCATCACCGGTAAGCTCGTCAGCCAGGGCTAATTTGGCGAGCATCTTGGCCAGGTCCATGACCGGCGTTGTGCCCGCGGGGGTGTTGAACATCATTTGACCGACGTAGTCGACAACCCCGGCAGCCTTGGCGTTGTATGCGGCCAGGAAGAAAGATGCCACGGCAACGGCGTCCGGCGCGCTGCGCAGTGACCACTGGTGTGAATCGTTGACCTCCACTGGTATGCCGCGCTCGGAGTGCCAACGCATCGCCGCGTGTGCCTCGACGATCGACTCGCGCAGCGGCCTGGTGCTCCGCATGTCGAGCTGGTTGTACCAAAAGAGCGGTATCGCCGACCAGGCGTTGTTGATTGTCCTGCTCAGCAGGTCAGCCATCTGGACCACATCACGTGTACCGCTGTAGCATCGCACCAGAGGGTGATTGCCCCTGCGGGTCGCCTTATAGATGCGCTGGAAGTCGTCCTCGGTCCGCAAAGGCACGCCGCCGGCGCCGTCCTGGGCCGGGTCCATCTCCTCCGGCCGGAAAAAGCTGGCCTGAGCGTTTTGGTCCGGTCCGAGCGACAGCACGTCCAGGATGCCTGCCTCCGCGATCTCCGCGGCGCCTTCCGCGGTCGCCGCGACGGTCGGTTGGCCAAAGTGATGCCGCAACAAGGGGTAGGGTTGCTTGGCCTTGATGCGCGTGACGAGGTCTTGCGGCCAGGCGCCCTGGTGTCGGGGCTGCTCCTCACCGCGCAGGTAGGCACGGCTGACCGAATCGTCGGTCGCGCTGCCAAAGGTGGCGGCAAACGCACCGGTCGCATCAGCGGCGGCGCAGTTGGGATCGGGACCGCCAAAGATCAGCTGCAGCCCGGCGGCGCGCTGCTCTGCCACTAGCGGTAGCAACTCCTGCAGGAGACGGTCAAGCGAATCGGCCGTCAACCGGTAGCTGACGGCGAGAATGTCGGGCTGCCACTCGGCCACGGCTTCGGCGACCGCTTTGACGGGCTGCGCCGGACCAAGGAATCTTGTTTCGTAACCTTCGGCTTGGGCGAGGTCAACAAACCGCCTCACCCCCGCCACGTGGACGCAATCACCCAGGCTGGTTGCCAGCAATCGGGTCTTGCGCGACGTATCCGATATCTGCAAATGGCGTCTCTCCTTTATGGACCAGTTGACGGACTTCATCGAGCCGTAGCCCGGCGATGCCCATGGTCACAGCATTACGTCCCTCGCGCCAGTAGTCAGTGTCATGGATGGAGCAGGCGAGGGCGATCATTGCGTTAATCGTGGGCGTGGCCACGCCGGCGATCCGCCCGAGGTCAGCGATTGGCACCAGGCTGGTCGGCACGTCCTCCCAGATGTAGCGGTGGTTAAGGTGAGGCGGTGCCTTGATGCCGGCGTAACCGGGGTTGTTGAGCACCGCTTGGTGTAGCGTGTCACCGTGTGCGCCGTATGCCTCGGCGAGCCACTCCCGTGCGCTGCGGGCTCGTACCCGGTATGCGCGCGCAACCTCCATCCGTTCGTTGTCAATCTGCTCGATGACGCGCGCCACCGTCGGCGTGACACCTTCCTGGTAGTAGTCAAAGTCGCCGCCGGTCGCCTCGATTCGGGCGGCATTGAGCAGGGTCACGCCAGGATGAAAGATCGCGCCCATGTTGTCCAGACCGGTCTCAAGGACGCTGGCGGCCGGATAAAAGTGGGGGAAGGCCGGGTTGAGCGAGCCGATTACCGTGGCAGTGTCTTCCGCGGGCACTGCGGCAAGCGATACGTGCTTTTTGATGCTGTAGATGTGGCAACTGCCGTCGTCCATCAGGCGGCTGGCAAACAGCATAGTCTGGGCCTCGCTCACGATGACCTCGGCGGGTGAACGGTACTCGGCCAGGGTGTTGCGTACTTCAAGCGAGCCGCCGGTGCGTCCAGGGTTGAGCACAATGATCTGGTCCTCCACAAGCAGTCCCGCCAGGGCCTGGGCCAGCGGTCGGTGGGCGGTGGCCGGCAGGACGACCATCAGGATGTCCGCACCCTCAATGGCGGTTGCGAGGTCGTTGGTCGCCAGGCTGATTGGGGCAAAGCCCCGGATCACTCCGTTGATGCGAATGCCGCCCGACCGCCAGATCGACGCCAACCGGCCAGGCGAACGGTTCCAAAGGCGGACCGGATAGCCGCGCAGGGCGAGATATCCGGCCATGGCCTGGCCGCCGTTGCCGGCGCCAAGCACCGCGTACACATGTCGATCCATCGATGAGCCTCCCTTCGGAGATGGTTTGATAGGGCCATTGCCTGCAGCAAGTTGGCGCTACACAGCAAAGCCAGCCCCTAGGGCTAGTTGCGGGAGGTAGGGTCAGACCGATTGGCGCCCACGGAGAGAATCGTGGCTTGAATCCAGTGGACAACACTGACAAACTGGCCGGCAGACCCACCTCCTCTTCGACGCTTACGAGGTTAGCTGTCGGGCTCGGGTCGAAAGAGTGTGACCCTACGCGGCAAGTCCATCCCTGCGGATGATGCCGCGATTGGCCCCGCGTGCTCGGGTCCCCCGCTCCCAACCGCACAGGCCTGGGATTCAGCGACCAAGGTGGTGTTTCGGTTCCCTTTATTTTAACATTCAAAGCACCTCGGTGTCAAAACGCAGGTCAGTGCTGCTATGATGGCCCTGGCGAGGTGCTCGCGGGTCCGCCGCAAAGGCGCTTGACGGGTGCGGGAGGTAGATTGGCGTGACGGGATGGCCACAATTGGACAGCGTCGTCGCTGGGTTGCTGGCGGACGACACGGTGCTTGAAGTGGGGACCGGGCACGGCGCTTTGCTTGGCGAGCTGCTCTCCCTGCTCGGCGACGGTGGTGGCTGGCGGTTGGTGACAATTGACGTCTCCTCCCACGCAGTCGCAGCTGCCGCGGCACGATTGCGCCCCACCCCGGCAGCGGTCCGCCGCCGCGTGACCGTCAAGCAGGCGGATGTCCTGGACTTCGCGGCGACGCCTGCCAACAATGGCGACTTTGCGGTGGTCGTTGCCTCCGCTCTGCTCAGTGCCGTGCCTTTGGCGCGTGCGTGGAGCCTTGATGACGTTCTCACGTCGCTCGCGACGTTAGTTAGGCCCGGCGGGACCCTGTTGTTGGAGGACTATCTGCCGCTTGCGCCTTCGATGTCCGCGGGTGCCAGTGAGAGCGATCAGACGGACGAGTTCTGCGCGGCACGCGCCGCACGAGAGCTCTGGCGCTGGTACAAGGCCGTGGCTGAGCTTGACGGGGCGCCTCATTACGACGAAGTACCGCCGGCGTGGGTCAGGGCGCGGCTTCTGGAGCGCGGTTTCCACACGGTTGAGGTCAGTACAGACGACCGCCAAGGGCCGCGTGGTCTGGACGATTTGCGGCTCCTTGATGCCGAGCGGCTTGTCAGGCCGGAATCGGTCGACCAGGCTTTGTGGTTTGCCCTGGATCGTTACCGCCGCGATCGCCTGCGTCTGCTCGCGGCCGGTGGCGGGCTGGTACAATGGTCTGGTTGGTATCGCATTTGCGCCACACGTTAGGGCGCGGCTAGCAGGATTTGGCGCCGGAGTGGCCGAAAATGCTTGGCTTGTCGATTCGTTGGCGACGTTTCTGATTTGGGTGTCGGTGAGCACGGACTTGTCCAGCGTACCGGCGCGCCTGAGGTATCGATGGCTGGTTGAATGGGTAAGGAGGAGAGAGACGGATGATGGACCTGTTGTGGCTGGCGCCAGTTGCGTCGGTCGCCGCGCTGGCTTTTGCGTGGTACCTTGCGGGTACGATTCTGCGCAAGGACGAGGGCACCGATCGGATGCGCGAAATCACCGGCTGGGTGCGCGAGGGTGCCCAGGCGTACCTCCGGCGGCAATACCGGGGTGTAGCTCTGTTCTTTGTGGTGATGTTCGCCGTCCTATTGCTGATGGCGACCCGGGGATACCTGACTGTTTTCGTGCCGTTTGCCTTCCTGACCGGTGGCGTTTTCTCGGGCCTAGCAGGATTCATCGGCATGAGCATCGCCACACGCTCCAGTGCGCGCACCGCCCATGCGGCGAGCCGTAGCCTCAACGAGGGGCTGCGGATCGCTTTTTCTAGCGGCGCCGTAATGGGGCTAGTGGTGGTCGGGCTTGGCTTGCTCCACCTGAGCATCTGGACCTACTTCCTCAACTCCTACTATTCAGGCCTTGAGACGGCCGAGCGGTTCCGTAACTTGACCAGCATCCTGCTCACGTCCGGCATGGGTGCCAGCTCCATGGCCCTGTTTGCACGGGTCGGCGGCGGCATTTTCACCAAGGCGGCCGACGTTGGGGCCGACCTCGTTGGCAAGGTTGAGGCCGGCATCCCCGAGGATGACCCGCGCAATCCGGCCGTCATTGCTGATAACGTCGGTGACAACGTCGGCGATGTCGCGGGCATGGGCGCTGACCTCTATGAGTCCTACATCGGCTCAATCGTCGCGACTGCGGCGCTCGCCCTGGCGGGCGGATTCGGCGTGGCCGGGGTTACGTTGCCGTTTGCCGTCGCCGCCATTGGTGTCTTCGCCGCGATCGGCGGCACTTTCTTTGTGCAGGCCAAGGAGCAGGCAGACCAAAAGGTCTTGCTCGGTGCTCTACGCCGTGGGGTTTATGTCGCCAGCTTTGCCGTCGCGATCGGCTCCTATTTCCTGGTGATCACCACTCTGGGCGCCGAGCGGATCGGGGTCTATTGGGCGATTCTCTCCGGCCTCTTGGCCGGCAACATCATCGGGTTTGCGACTGAGTACTATACCTCAGGTAGTTATAAGCCGACCCAACAACTCGCGGCGACCTCGCAGTCGGGCCCGGCAACCGTCATCATCGGCGGCCTGGCGCTCGGCATGATGTCCACGGCGATCCCAGTGGTGGTCGTCTCGATCGCGATTATGGCCAGTTTCTATCTTGCCGGCGGTGCCGTCGACCTTGAGGCGGGCCTGTACGGTATTGGTGTGGCGGCGGTCGGCATGCTGTCGACGCTGGGCATCACCCTGGCGACGGACGCCTATGGCCCGGTCGCCGACAATGCGGGCGGTGTCGCCGAGATGGCTGGCCTCGACCCGCACGTGCGGGAGCGTACAGACGCACTCGATTCGCTTGGCAATACTACTGCCGCGACAGGCAAGGGTTTCGCCATTGGCTCCGCGGCCCTGACCGCCATGGCTTTGATTGCCTCCTACCGTGACCAGGTTGCGATAATCATGGCCGAGCGTGGCATGACATATACGCTCAACCTCTCGGTGCTAAACCCAAAAGTAATTGTTGGAACATTCATCGGCGGCATGCTGCCCTTCATGTTTAGCGCGTTCACAATGCAGGCGGTCGGCCGTGCCGCGCAGGAGATCGTCCAAGAGGTCCGGCGGCAATTCCGTGAGATTAAGGGACTGATGGAGGGCACCGCGCGCGCAGACTACGCAGCATGCGTTGACATCTGCACGCGCTCCGCGCAGCGGGAGATGATCACCCCGTCACTGATGGCGATCATCGTGCCGGTGCTGGTCGGCGTCTTGCTTGGCGTCGAGGCCGTCATCGGCCTGTTGATCGGTGCGACCGTCGGCGGATTCGTGATGGCGGTCATGATGGCCAACGCCGGCGGCGCGTGGGACAACGCCAAGAAGTATATCGAGGCGGGCAGTTTTGGCGGCAAGGGTAGCCCTGCGCATAAGGCTGCGGTAGTTGGCGACACCGTCGGTGATCCGTTCAAGGACACGTCGGGGCCGTCGCTCAACATCCTGATTAAGCTGGTCTCGATGGTGTCGGTGGTCTTTGCGTCATTTGTCATCGGCAACACTCTGATTCGTTAGGCAGCATTCCCTGGCGAGAGCCATGGTGATTGGGCCGGGGCGGCAGGCAGTTGATGCGCCTGTCGCCCGCCCGTCCGCCTTGTGCTATGCGCCGTGCGGGCCAGCGTTGTTTGCGTTGACCCTATTGGATCATCCGCATATAGTCTAGCTATGAAGCAGGTCTTTTGCCCCGCAGCGGCGCTACGCGCCGGGCGCGGCGAGGGCCGGGAGGCTCCGGAATGGACTCAGCAAACAAAGTCAAGTACCTCGATGAGTTTCTTCGGCTCGTGCCGCTCTTTTTCAAGCGTTTGGCCCACTCGATCCAGCCGAATGACGAAGCCGCCCACCGGTTCACCCATGCGCAGTTCCGTGTCCTGGAGATCACCTCTCGCGAGCCCCACTGGCGGATGAGCGATCTTGCCCACCGGATGGCCCTGTCTCCGGGCAGCCTGACCCTGATGATGGATCGCCTGATCGAGGACGGATTGATCTCCCGAGGGCGCAGCCAGGACGACCGGCGGGTCGTCATCGTCCAGGTAACGCCCAAGGGCAGGGCGATGCTCGAGGAGCGTCGCCGGGCGTTGCACGCGCGGGTAGCCGCGGAGATCGGTAAGTTGCCCCCGCAAGAGCGCTCGGAGCTTGCCGAGGCAATGGGAACGATCATCCGGTTTCTTGAGCGGTACCTTTCGGAGTAGGCCACGCCGTGGCATCGCATGATAGGGGCAACCCGCGGATGCTACATCCAGTCGCCGACCTATTTGGCATCGCGCTGCAGGAGTACTTTGCCGGCGCGCGCCTCGCCGCCCACCTGCGGCGCTCCGACGGCAAGCTTGTCCGCCTTGATCTTGCTCGCTATTTTGCCGGCTTTGCCTTTTTTGCGTCGTTCGAGCAGGAGCTGCTTTCTGCCGCCGCTGGCCGGGTGATGGACCTCGGTGCCGGTGCTGGTCGCGCCTCACTTTACCTGCAGGAGGTGGCCTGCGGGGGCCCGACCACGGCGCCGTCCGACGTAACCGCGGTGGTTGCCGTGGACGCTTCACCAGGGGCGTGCGCTTGCCTCGGCCAGCGTGGGGTGGGCGACGTCAACTGTCTGAGCTGGGCAGACCTGCCCACAGCCCGCCTTGCGGCTGAGTCGTTTGACACGATCGTGTTGTTGGGTGCAGGGCTTGGTATGGCAGGCACGCCTTTGCATCTCCCTCGGCTACTCGGCAAACTGAGCAGGCTTCTGCGCCGTGGCGGCAAAGCGCTGGTCACTGGATCTGCCTCAGCCGCTCGCCTCAGGACGATACGTCTTCGGCTGGAGTACGGCAACCGGATTGGTGCGTGGTTTGATTGGCTTGAGGTGCCGCCGGCTGACCTCGTCGCGGCGGCTCAGGCATGCGGCATGGCTGCGGCGTCCGGGCCACTCGGCAGACAAGACGACGAATACGCCTTTATCCTCAGCAAGGATGAGCCAGCCGGTTGGAGGAGGTGACGACGAAATGCATCCGGAGCTGATCCACATCGGTCCGATCACCGTCTACAGTTACGGCACAATGATCGCCGTGGCGATCGTGGTCGCCGTCGCCCTGGTTTGGCGGCAAGCGTGGCGGGAGGGCATCGACCGCGAGATCACCCTGGATTTTACCCTGGGCCTTGTCCTGGCAGGTTTGGTCGGGTCGCGCGTCGTCTACGTTGTGCTCAACTGGCGCACGTACATCGGCGATCCTTTGGCGATCATTGGCATCGGTGCCGGCGGTTGCGCGCAGCAGGGCCTGACGATCCATGGGGGGTTGCTCGGCGGCCTGGTTGCCGGTTGGTTGATGGCGCGTCATTACCGGATCGGATTTTGGGCGCTGGCGGACCTTTACGCACGGGCACTGGCGATCGGCCTTGGCATCGGCAGGATTGGCTGTCTTCTCGCCGGGTGCTGCTACGGGCAGCTGACCGACGGCAGCTGGGGCTGCCCAACCGTCTATGCGCCAGGGCTTAGGCAGCCAAGCCAGATCTACGAAACCGCGATGCTCACTGTCTTGTTCATCCTGCTCAGCCGGTTTATGCTCGCCCCCCGGCGGCGCGGCCAGCTTTTCGGGCTGTTTGTCGCCGGCTACGGTGTCGCCCGGTTTGTCGCCGAGATCTATCGCGAGAGCGAGCGCGTTTTTGCCGGGCTCAGCCTTGCGCAGTTAGTCAGCATAGGGCTCTTGCTCCTTGGTTTGGCCGTTTTTTACACCGGCCGGGCACGTCTTGTCGTGACGCCGCTGCCTCGCCCGGGCGCCCGTTGATCACCCGCAATAATCCCCTAAACAAAAGCGCTCTGAGGAAGGACGAAAGGAGTAGTAGTTTGATTCGCAGTCCTCTTGGTCGTCGAACAGGGAGGTCACCATGCAGTTCAATCGACTCATCCAACATGCCATCGTTCACGGCGCCTCTGACCTGATCGTCACCGCCGGCAGTCCGCCCGTGATTCGCCGAAGCGGCGAGCTGGTCAAACTCGAAGGGCCCAACTGGAGCCCGGGCGATACAGAGATATTGTTGCACCAACTGCTCAGCGATGAGCAGCGACGTCGTTTCGAGCAGGCGGGCGAGATCAACATCTCGTACAGCATTTTTGGCACCGGACGGTTCCGGATCAGCGGTTTCCGGCAACGGGGGACGGTGGGGGTAGTCACCCGGGTCATACCGAGCGTAATGCGCTCAGGTGCGGAGCTCGGCATCCCCGACGCTGTGATGAGCTTTGCCAACGAGCAGGGTGGTCTGATCATCATCGGTGGTCCTCCCGGCAGCGGCCGGACCACGACCGTCGCCACCGTCGTCGATCGGATCAGCCAATCGCGGGCCGCCCACATCGTCACCCTCGAAAACCCGGTGGAGTACACCTTGCGGCACAAGATGGGCGTCGTCCACCAGCGCGAGATTGGCCTTGACACGGACAGCTTTGCGAGCGGCCTCCGGGCGGCGATGCACCAGTCGCCGGATGTCATCGTCGTCGGTCACATGGATGACGAGATCGCTTCAGACGTGCTCGACGCCGCCTCGGGCCGGGTCCTGGTTGTCGCGGTGGTGACAGCGCGCGGCGTGCGTGGCGCGGTGGCCGGCATGATCCAGCGGTTCCCGGCGAGCGCACAGGTTGAGGCGTCGCGGCAGCTTGCGGCAGTCCTGCGCGGGGCCTGCTGTCAACAACTAGTGCGGCGGGCGGACAAGAGTGGGTTGCTTGCCGCATTTGAGGTCCTGACGATGGGGCCGGAGATCCGGCGGGCAATCGCCGAACAGCAATGGTCAACGCTCGCCAAGATCGTCGATGGCGGCAACAATCCCGGCACCCTCAGCATGCACAGCGCTCTCTTGCACCTCCTAGCCACCGGCGAGATCGATCACGCGGAGTTTACCGACGCCGAAGCATTGCTGGGAGCAAGCTAACTACCTCTGGCCGAGATGGACGGTGCTCCGTGGCGAGTCCCGTCCATCTCAGCCCCGTCTGGCTTCTCGCACCCCCACGACCGATCTCCAGTGCCAAGGCCTGCAAAGCGTGTTTAACCGTGCCGCACCGTCAGTACGGCGCGGATGCTGTTGCGGGCTGCCGCCTTGCCACATACAATCAAGGCCGTAAGACAGGGAGCGACAATTGAGTGAGCAGCTGGCGCAGGATCCTGACCCCCTATGACATTGCCCTCGGCCTCTTGATTTTGGCGCTGGGCGTCTTTAGCCTGCAGTTTGTCGCGGCAGCCGCCACCGAAGGCGCCGGGACCCTCCTGGTGGAGATCGAGGGGCGGCTGGTGCACGAGATAACGTTTACTGCTGGCGATCCGCAGAGGCTCATCGTCGTCAATGCACCTCGGGGTGCGATCACCATCGAGTTGACGGGCGGCAAGGCCCGGGTGCTGCCGCTGCCTGTGGACGTCTGCCCGGAGGGTATCTGCTGGCACTCCGGCTGGACCGGCCATCCCGCCAAGGCTATCGTCTGTCTGCCAAACCTCCTGGTGGTGCGGATTGCACGCCCTACCGGCGATGTTGATGGCATCACCCGCTGAAAGGTGGAAATCGCTTGGACTTTGACCTGAGTAACGCGGAGCTTGCCGAAGCTTTTCGCGCTTACGACTATATCTGCGGTCAAGACGTGCTGCTCCCCGTCTATCTGGCCCTTAGGCTCCACAAGCCGCTGCTGGTTGAGGGCGCGCCTGGCGTCGGCAAGACCGAGATCGCCAAGGTCCTGGCCAAGATCCTCGATGTTGAGCTGATCCGGCTCCAGTGCTACGAAGGGTTGGACGAGAACAAGGCCCTTTATGAATGGAATTACCAGCGCCAGTTGTTGCGGATTCAAATGGGCCGCGATGCCCGGGAGAGCGATCTCTTTACCGAGGAGTACCTCTTAATGCGGCCGCTCCTGCGCGCAATCCGTAGTGCCACGCGGCCCGTGCTGTTGATCGACGAGGTCGACAAGGTGGATGAGGCCTTCGAGGCTTTTCTGTTTGAGCTGTTGTCCGATTTTCAGGTTTCGATTCCTGAGCTTGGGACGCTGACCGCCGACCACATCCCGGTCGTGGTGCTGACGTCCAACAGCGAGCGCGAGCTGTCGGACGGGCTCAAGCGGCGCTGCATCTACCTTTACATTGATTTTCCGTCGCCTGAGCGGGAGGTCGAGATCATCCGCGCCCGCGCTCCCGCGGTACCGGCGGCCTTAGCCAGGCAGATATCTCTGGCAATGCATTTCCTCCGCACGGGCCTTGACCTGCGCAAAAAGCCCTCGATTGCCGAGACGTTGGATTGGGCGCAGGCCCTCCTGTCGCTGGGCATCGGCGAGCTTGACGCCGCTGTCGTCGCCGGCACCGCCGGGATGATCCTCAAAAACCACTCCGACCTGGAAACCTTGGCAAGGGAGTTGGATGCCAACGGGCTCAAACGGCTTCTCAACGCCTGATCCCGGTCTTCTGCTGACCCTGCGGCTGGCGCGCTTTGCGGCTGTGCTTCGTGCTGCCGGCATCCCGGTGGGCAGCGGCGAGGTGATTGACGCGCTTGACGCGCTGCGCGAAGTCGACCCGCTCGACCGTGAGCAAACCAGGCTTGCGCTCAGCGCCACGATGGCCAAGGATGAGCGCGCCCATGCGTCGTTCGACCGGTTGTTTGCCGGCTTTTTTATCAGCCCGCAGGAGGCCGCGTCCCGCGAGTCAAGTCGTACTGCACGCGAGGAGCTGCAGGCGGCCGAAGATCGTCGCCGGATGGGAGAAGGCCGCGCGGACCTGCAGTTCATGGGCCGCCAGCTAGATCTGACCGACGAGCAACTCGCGACGTACTCGCGCTTGTCGGCCGCACAACGCGAGCGGCTGCGTGAATTCCTGCAGCGCGCCGACGGCGACCCTGCCAGCCTTGATCCCGCGCTCCTGCCACTGGTCGAGCACGTCGTGCGAGAGCACCTTGAGCGGTGGCGACGGCAACTGGCGGTCGCCAGGCGCGCTGCCCCCGGAGCGAACGACGAACAGATCGATGACGGCTACCGAGGGTTCGTCGCCGGCGCTGGCGGTGGGGATGATCCACTGTTGCAGCTAGATATGCAGCAGATCCCCGCCCAGGAGACGGGCCGCGCGATGGCATTGATCCGCAAACTCGCACGCCGGCTGGCGGCACGGATCATGCGCCGTTACCGGGCGGCGCGCCGAGACGAGCGCATTGACTTCCGTCGCACGATCCGCGCCAATTACCGCTACGGCGGCACGCTGATCGACCTGCGCTACCGGGCCCGCCGTCTCCGCAAACCGCGCATTGTCTTGATCTGTGACGTTTCCGGCTCGATGGCCAAGTACTCCTCGTTTACCCTCTACTTTGCCCACGGGCTGGCCAAGGTGGTTTCGGATCTGCGGGCCTTTCTCTTTGCTGAGGATCTTGAGGATGTTACACCGCGGCTGCGTGCCCTGGCCGGCACGCCATCGACCCTGGCGGGCTTGGCGGAGGGCAGCAAGGTCTGGGGCAAGGGAACCAACCTCGGCATCGCCTTGCGCCGGCTCGAGGACGAACACGATCGCCTGCTGACCGGCAATACCGTGTTTGTCATCGTCAGCGATACCAAGACCCTGGCAGCGGCGGAGGCTGCTGCGATCCTAGCGCGGATGCGCGCCCGGGTCCGCGGGATCATCTGGCTCAACACTGTCCCGGCCGACCAATGGGACACGCTGCCAGCCGCGGTACTGCTGGCCGAGCATGTGGACATGTACCAGTGCTCGTCGTTGGGTGATCTGGAAACCGTGTTGCGCCGGGCGATCCTCGTCGGAACTGGCTAGCCTGCGCAGCTTGCTCCTGCCTGCGCCGCCACCGCGGTAGCCACCATCGCCTCAAGGTCGTCGGCGCTCAGTGCCGCGATGTGTGCCAGGTCCTGCCGGATGACCTCGCATCCCGGGACGCAGAGGCGGACGTCAAACCGGTGACCGTAGCGTTCAAGCAGATCAGCGATGCGGCCTCGGAAACCAAGCCATGCACCACCGATCATCTTGTCGGCCAGAAAGACGACCTTGGCTGTGTCCGTCGTTGGGCGGCGGCCGGGTGAGGCCCGCAGGACCGCCGCGATCCCGTGGCAATCGACGATCCCTGCCAGCAGGGCGTACCGTCCCCCGAGCGCCTGGAGCAGGCGTGCCCCCAGCTCGTCGTGGCCAAGGCGAGCATATGGGTTGCCCGCTTCGTCGTCGTCAGGCTCGTTCCGGGCGCAGGGCGTCCCTGATCGAAGCGCCGCCAGCATACGGTGAGCCCGTGGTGCTTTGCCGATGTCATGCAGCAGTGCGGCCGCCTCGCATAGTCCGACGTCTTGACCACATCTTCTGGCCAATTCGACGGCGGCGGCAGCGACCGCAATCGTGTGTTCGATCAGTTGAGCGGGGGCTCCAGCATCGGCCAGCAGTTGCAGACACTCATACCGGGTCGGGGCCTCGAGGTCTTGCTTAGGCATCTGAGTATCCCTCCATTTGCGCGTACGGGCTCGGTTCGATTGCGCCAGCGCCGCAACCTCCCGCCGAGCAGAGCGAGCCTGTCAGCCGGGTTGGGAGGACGGGTGGACGGCTATGCAGGACGATGCGCGCTTTGACGCCAATTTAGCGTGCCGGGAGGCGTGATATGCCAGAGATGCGCGTGATAGATGTGAGAGAAATCGAGGCCGCGGTTTGCCAGGCCTGTATGGAAGCCTGCTACCGCCTGCCGGAGGACGTGCGCCAGGCGTTGGAGCGTGCCGCGGTCGCGGAGAGCCGGCCTGAGGCACGGGAGATATTTGCCCTGTTGGTCAAAAACGCTGAGGTGGCTGCCACCTGTGACATTGCCCTGTGTCAGGATACCGGCATGGCGGTCGTGATGGTGGAGATTGGTCAGGCGGTAAGCTTGGCTGGAGGTGATCTTACTGACGCGATCAATCGAGGCGTCGCCCGGGCCTACACCGAGGGTTACCTGCGCAAGTCGGTGGTCGCCGACCCGCTCGATCGGGTCAACACAGGGGACAACACGCCTGCAGTAATCCACGTCGACCTGGTGCCCGGCGACGGCCTGACGATTAGGGTGATGGCCAAGGGATTTGGCTCGGAAAACATGAGTGGGCTTACCATGTTGACACCTGCGGACGGAGCAGCCGGCGTGCGCCGGTTTGTCACCGAGCTTGTGCGCCGAGCCGGCGGCAACCCGTGCCCGCCGCTCGTGGTCGGGGTTGGTCTCGGTGGGACAATGGAAAAAGCCGCCACGTTGGCCAAAAAAGCATTGTTTCGCCCGGTTGGACAGCCCAACCCGGCTCCCCATCTTGCCCAGCTGGAGCGCGACCTGCTGGCGGATGTGCAGGCGACTGGTGTCGGTCCGGCGGGCTTGGGTGGGACGATCACGGCCTTGGCGGTTCATGTCGAGGCGTACGCGACGCATATCACCTCGCTGCCTGTGGCGGTCAACCTCAACTGCCACGCTTTGCGGCGGGCGACCAGGGTGATCCGCTGATGACCGCCACACTGCCTGTCCACCTGACGACTCCTTTGGATCCCGCGATCCTGCGCGAGCTGCGGGCCGGCCAAAGCGTGCTGTTGTCAGGCACCATCTATACGGCGCGGGATGCGGCGCATGCCCGCATGGTGCAGGGACTCACCCGTGGTGAGGGGCTCCCGTTTGACCCGGTTGGACAGGTGATCTACTACGTTGGGCCCTGTCCGGCACGCCCCTGCGTACCCATTGGGTCCGCAGGGCCTACCACCAGCTATCGGATGGATCCTTTTACGCCGCCGCTCCTTGCAGCGGGTATTGCTGGTTTGATTGGCAAGGGCTCGCGCTCGCCCGAAGTGGTGGCGTCGCTGGTCGAGCACGGTGCGGTGTATTTCATCGCGCTCGGCGGGGCAGGGGCGCTGCTCTCGCAGTGCATCCGGTCGGCGGAGGTCGTCGCCTATGCCGACCTAGGCACTGAGGCGATCCGGCGCCTGGTGGTGGAGCGGTTTCCACTGGTCGTCGGCGTCGACACCCTCGGGCAGGATGCCTACCTAAGGGCCGCGGCGGTGATGGGTGAGGCAGGTCATGCTGGCCTGGCGGGCGAAAAGCATCGGGATAAGTTATAGGCGGTAGACTGACGATTTGAAGGCGAGGCGATAGACAATTGACCCTGCGTGACGAGGCACTAGCGTTGCACCAGCGGCATGCCGGCAAGATCGAGATCATCTCCAAGGTCCCCTTGCGGGACCGCGAGGACCTCAACCTGGCGTACACTCCAGGCGTGGCGGAGCCGTGTAAGGAGATCCACAAGGACAAGTCGCTCGCGTACACCTACACGGCCAAGGGCAACCTGGTCGCGGTCGTTTCCGACGGGACCGCGGTGCTCGGACTTGGCGATATCGGCCCGGAGGCGGCGATGCCCGTGATGGAGGGCAAATCGCTGTTGTTTAAGGGCTTCGGCGGCGTCGATGCCTTCCCGGTTTGCATCGCGACCAAGGACGTCGACGAGATCGTGCAGTTTGTCAAGCTGCTCGAGCCAACGATCGGCGGCGTCAACCTCGAGGACATCGGAGCCCCCCGTTGCTTTGCGATCGAGCAACGCCTCAAGCAAGAACTGTCGATTCCGGTCTTTCACGACGACCAGCACGGTACCGCGATCGTCGTCCTGGCGGCGATGATCAACGGGTTGCGCGCGGTAGGCAAGGATCTCGGCAAGGCGCACGTCGTCATCAACGGGGCCGGCGCCGCGGGCATGTCGACCTGCCTCTTGTTGCTCGACATGGGAGTCGGCGACGTCACCCTGTGCGACCGGACTGGCGCGATCTATGCTGGCCGGACTGAGGGGATGAACGATCACAAGCGCCGCATCGCCGAGCGCACCAACAAGCGCATGGCCAAGACGCTGAGCGAGGCGATGCAGGGGGCCGACTGCTTCATTGGCCTCTCTGCGGCGGGGGCGTGCACTCCGGCCATGGTCCAGTCGATGCAGCCAAAGGCGATTGTGTTGGCAATGGCAAATCCGGTGCCCGAGATCTTCCCGGATGAAGCCATCGCGGCAGGCGCGGCTGTGGTTGGCACCGGCAGGTCCGATTTCCCCAACCAGGTCAACAACGTGCTCGCCTTCCCCGGCGTTCTGCGCGGCGCCTTGGACACGCGGGCCAGCGATATCAACGAGGCGATGAAGATCGCTGCGGCGCACGCCATTGCAGCCCTGGTCGACGACGACAAGTTGGGCCCTGAATACATCATTCCGGACGTGTTTGATCCTCGCGTTGCCCCGGCCGTTGCTGCGGCCGTTGCGCAGGCGGCGATGGACTCGGGAGTGGCCAGGATACAGGTGGACCCGCAGGCGATTGCACGGCGGACCGTCGAGCTCGTCGCGGCTGCCAACGCTAAATTCGGGTCGGCTTAACCAGCCGGCCGGCGGCCGGCGACCGGAGGTGCCGCAGCTGATGAAGCTATACGAGTACATGGCCAAGGACATGTTGGCGCGCTTTGGCATCCGGACGCCGCGCGGCAGGTTGGTTTCCACGCCGCAACAGGCGGCAGACACCTGCGCCGAGATCGGACCAGTCGTACTCAAGGCTCAGATACTTGCAGGCAAACGTGGCCGGGCAGGAGGTATCCTCCCGGCCGCAACTCCTGCGGAGGCGGCGGCAGTGGCAGAGTCGCTGCTCGGCAAGGAGATCAACGGATTGCTGGTCGAGCGGCTGCTCTGCGAGCAGAAGCTCGAAATCGCTCAGGAGCTCTACGCGGCGATCGCCGTTGACGGCGCTGCACGCAAGCCGGTACTGATCCTCTCCGCCCAAGGCGGGGTCAGCGTCGAGGAGGTCGCCGAGCGCAGCATCATCCGCCGCCACATCGATCTGCCCTGGGGGCTGTTTGCCTTCATGACCAGGGAGGCCGTGCGCAGGCTTGAGGTCAACGACAAGGTGGCGGCCGGTGTCGTCGACGTCTGTCTTCGCATGTACCGGGTCTTTCGCCGGCATGACGCCGAGATGGTGGAGATCAACCCCCTGGCTGTCTTACCAGACGAAACCGTTATGGCCGTCGACGCGCGCATCACCGTTGACGATGACGCCGCCTGGCGCCAACGGGACCTGCCTTTCGTCAGCGAGTACACGGCCAAAGAGCAAAAGGCGCGTGACCTTGGTTTTGCCTATGTCGAACTCACCGGTGACATCGCCGTGCTCGCCAATGGCGCGGGCATCACCATGGCGACGCTGGATGTGCTTCAACGCTACGGCGGCCGGCCGGCAAACTTCCTCGACGTCGGAGGCGGAGCGGACGCCGCCCGCGCGGAGCAGGCCCTTGAATTGTTGCTCAACGATGAGCCAAAGGCGTTGCTCGTCAACATCTTCGGCGGCATCACGCGATGCGACGACGTGGCAGCGGCACTGGTGCGGGTCATCAATGCGCGGGAGGCCGCCGGCAAGCCGCGCATGCCCGTTGTCGTGCGACTCGCGGGCACCCATGAGGCAGAGGGCACCGCAATCCTGGCGGCGGCAGGCGTTACCACCCACCGTTCGATGGAAGATGCGGCAGCCCGTACGGTAGCTCTGGCCGGGGGAGGGACGACGTAATGGCGATCATCGTCGACGAAAAGACCAAGGTCTGCATCCAGGGGATCACCGGTAAGCAAGGGTCTTTCCACCTGCGGCAGATGCTTGACTACGGCACGCGGGTGGTCGCCGGCACCTCACTCGAGCGCAGCGTCGCTGACATCTCCGGCGTGCCAGTTTACGCGACGGTCGAGGAAGCCGTGGATCGGAGGGGCGCCACCGCGTCCATTCTGTTCGTTCCCGCCCAGGCGGCAAAGGACGCTGCTTTTGAGGCAATCGAGGCAGGCATCTCTCTGGTTGTCATCATTACCGAATACTTGCCGGTGCACGATGCGATGGAGATCATGGCCTTTGCCGCAGAGCACAACACCACGATCGTCGGCCCCAATACCTTTGGCATTATCTCGCCCGGCAAGGCCAAACTCGGCATCATGCCCAATCACATCTACACGCCCGGCCCAGTCGGTGTCATCGCCCGGAGCGGCACGCTGAGCTATGAGATCGTCGACCAGTTGACCCGCGCCGGCCTTGGCCAGTCGACCGTCATCGGCCTGGGTGGCGATCGTGTTCACGGCTGCAGCTTTACCGACTGCCTCAAGCACATGGAGCGCGATGCCGACACCAAGGCGATAGTCCTGGTTGGCGAGATCGGCGGTCGAGCCGAAGAGGACGCGGCCGAGTTTGGCAAGGGTATGACCAAGCCGCTGGTGGCGTACATTGCGGGTCGCACTGCGCCCGAGGGCAAGCGAATGGGACATGCCGGCGCGATCATCGAGCGGGGCAAAGGCACCTTCGCGGCCAAAGTGGAGTCCCTGCGACGCGGTGGGGCGGCGATCGCCGAACTACCATCCGAGGTGCCAGGCCTGGTCCAGGCAGCACTCGCCAAAGGCTAGGGGGCGGAGCACCGATGCGCTATCTCTCGCGAGGCTGGCGGCACATCGCCAACTACCCGATTTTGCTAGCCCTGCCGTTGACGATTACCGCCATTACTGCGCTGCTGGGAATTGGTGTCGCCGGAGTCGCCATGGGCTGGGCAATGGCCGGGCAAGTTGGCCGTGGTGGCGGCGCGCTGCTGCTGCTCGCCCTGACCGCCGGGGTGATAGCGCCGGCGATCGCCAGTGGATTCAACGCGATGGTTGGAGCCGCTATACGACACCAACCGGTGACAATTCGGGTGTTCATGACTAACCTTGGCCGCTATTACTGGCGGATCATGGGTGGTGCGTTGCTGGCCGGTCTTGGGCTTGCTTTGCTTGGGCTGCTTCTGGGGCAGCGAGGTGCCTCTGCCGGCGACCTATCATTGGTCGGGATATTCAGCCTGGTCCTCGGTTACTTCAGCCATCTCTGGTTTGCCGCTTTGATCATCGACGATGCCGGGGCGATCACCGCCGCAGGACTTGCCTTCAAGCAGTTTACCCGGCGTTTGTTCGACTACGGCCCGCTGCTTGGTATTGCCATCCTCGTTGGCGTGCTTGTGCCTGAGATACTCGGCGTGGGCCGGGCGGAGCAAGTCATCGGAGCTCGTTCGATGCTGCACTCCCTGATTATGGGATTCACCCTGATTGTGTTGCGCATCGCAACTGCCGCCGCCTACGAGGACGGGCGTCCCGCCGGGTCCGTCGACGGCCAGATCGACACCTGGCCAGGCCAAGGGGCATAGATAAGCGCTCGACCGGTCGGTCCAGCTGGCACAGCACCCCACGCACTGCAGGAAGCAGCCCCGCAACCCCGAAATCTGCCGGTTATTGTCTTGCTTGCCCTGCCTGTGATTCGCGCGGCTGTCGCTCGGCGCCGCTAAATGGGGGACCTTCTTGCCGTTAGTCACCAAACCGGAGATTGGGCGTGCCGGTACCGGAGTTATCGACCCCGCGGCCGATGCCGCGCAGCTCCGCAAAGCGGTTGTCACTTTGGCGTGGCCGGCGATCATCGAGTTCTCGCTCGTTACACTGATCGGCGTTGTCAACATGATCATGGTCGGACGTGTCGGGGCCGGGGCCGTCGCAGCCATCGGCATCTGTAACCAGCCGCTTTTTTTGGCCCAGGCGATCTTCCAGGCGCTGACGGTGGGCAGCACGGCCATCGTTGCCAGGCACATCGGCGCCGGCGAAACCGCTCAGGCAACCGACGCCGCTCGCCAGTCCGTCGTCCTGACCGCGGTCCTATCTGTCTTCGCGACGGCGCCGTTTCTGCTCTGGGGTGAGCAGATCGTGACCTGGATGGGCGCCAAGCCGGAGGTCATCCCCCTTGCCACGTCCTACATCCGGATTGTCGGCGGCGGCATGTTCTTCACCGTCGTGGGCATCGTGGTTTCGGCGATTTTGCGGGGCGCCGGCGATACGGTTACGCCGATGCGGGTCAACAGCATTGCCAACATCGTCAACGTGGTGGCTGGGCTCGGCCTGATCTTTGGTTACTTTGGCCTTCCTGCCCTCGGCGTTGCTGGCGCAGCGTGGGGTGCGTTCATCGCACGTGGGGTGGGTACGGTGCTGTTCCTGTGGGTTCTTTACGGCGGGCGGTGCTCCTTGCCCTTATCCCTACGGCAGAGCCATCGCCTGACCTCCGCGATGGTCGTCCGCCTGGTTAAGGTCGGTCTGCCCGCTGCTCTGGAGCAGTTTGTCATGCGCGGGGGGCAGGTTTTGTTTTCCCGCTTGATCGCGTCGCTCGGCACCTTTGCCACCGCTGCGCATCAAATTGCCGTCAGCGCCGAGTCGCTGGCGTATACGCCCGCGCAGGCCCTCGGGGTTGCCTCGACCACGCTGGTCGGCCAAAACCTCGGCGCCGGGCAGCCGGAGATAGCCGAGCGTACCGGGCGCGAGACCTTGCGGATCGGGCTGATGATTATGGTCGGCATGGGCCTGATCGTCTTTGTCTTTACCGACCCAATCCTGCGCCTTTACACCAACGAGCCGGAAGTGCTCCGGATGGCGCGGGGCTGCATGCGCCTCTTTGCCATTGCCCTGCCGGGCATGGCGCTCTATTTTGTCCTGGTCGGCGCCCTGCGCGGGGCGGGCGACACAAAATGGCCGCTTTATGTGTCAATCGCCGGGATCTGGTGTGTCAGACTGGTCATTGGCAACCTGCTGGCGATCCGGTTGGGCCTCGGCCTCCCGGGTGCCTGGATTGCCATGGTGCTGGACCACTGGAGCAGGGGCATTGTCTGTTACTTGCGGTTTAAGTCCGGCGGCTGGAAGCGGGCCAAGGTCTAGCGACGTTGGCTACGGAGACAAGCGGCGGGCGTCCGGAGGGACGCCCGCCGCTTGTCGTCTGGGTCTACTGATGGCCTGAGCCGGTCAGCTTAGTCGACCGAGCCCTTGGGGACGATCTCAAAGATGGCTTCGATCTCGACCGGGATGCCGCCTGGCAGTTGCTGCATGCCGACAGCCGACCGGGCATGACGGCCCGCCTCGCCGAGGACCTTGACCAGCAGATCGGAGCAACCGTTGATCACTTTGGGGTGGTCAAGGAAGTCCTCCGTGCAGTTGACCATGCCCAACAGCTTGACGGCCCGTTTGATCCGGCCAAGGTCGCCCTCCAAAACGTGCTTGGCGGCGGCAAGCAGCTGCAGGCAGACAAACTGGGCGGCCTCATAGCCTTGCTCAAGCGTAAACTCGCGGCCGACCTTGCCCTGCCAGGTCTGCTGACCCGGCCGATGGGGTCCGGCACCGGAAAGGTAAAGGAAATCACCAACGATGACGCCTTTGACGTAGTTGCCGACGGGGGAACTCATCGGCGGCAGCTCAAGATTAAGCTCGGACAGTCTGGCCTCGATGTAAGCGCCGGGGAGGTTGTTCATGCAGGTTGGCTCCTCTCTGGTCGTGAATGTGCGACCGTAACAGATATCCAGGTAGCATTCGGCGGGTAAGGCCAACCGCACCTTCTTTGGCTGTTGCGAGGCCTGGACGGCAGGCAAACTGACCGGTCTCGCCGAATCAGCCCACGTTAACGTGCTCTCAGGGAGGGTTAAACAATGCGCAAAGTCAGAGTGTTGGTCGCCAAGCCCGGCCTCGACGGCCATGACCGTGGCGCCAAGGTAGTCGCACGCGCCCTGCGCGACGCCGGCATGGAGGTCATCTACACCGGGCTGCACCAGACGCCGGAGCAGATCGCCAATGCCGCACTGCAGGAGGACGTCGACATCGTCGCGATGAGTATCCTGTCCGGCGCGCATAACACGCTCGTGCCCAAGACGATCAACTTGATGCACAGCCTTGGCCTTGACGACGTGAGCGTGTTGGTCGGCGGTATCATCCCCGAGGATGACGTCCCGGGACTCACCCGGGCCGGTGTCGCCAAGGTGTTTGGCCCGGGGTCTACGCTTGAGTCCATCGTCGCCGCCGCCAAGGCCAGTGTCCGTCGTACCGTTGCCTGATCTGCACACCGAGAGCCTCGTCGCCGCCGCCTGCGCGGGGGATCGACGGGCTCTTTCGCGTCTGATCAGCCTGGTTGAAAACGACCCGGCCGTGCGCCCCGCCGTGCTGGCGAAGATTTACCCGTTGACCGGCCGGGCCAGGTTGTTGGGCGTTACCGGTCCGCCGGGGGTTGGCAAGAGCACGCTGGTCAACCGCCTGGTTGGTTCGTTTAGGGCAGGCGGCCAGCAAGTTGCGGTTGTCGCCGTGGATCCGACCAGCCCGTTCTCGGGCGGCGCGATCCTCGGGGACCGCGTCAGGATGCAGGAGCGCGCTGTGGATCCTGGTGTGTTCATCCGTAGCCTGGCCACCCGGGGGCACTTGGGTGGCCTCAGCCTGGCGACCCGCGATGTCGTGCGGGTCATGGATGCCGCCGGCTTTGAGATCATCATCGTTGAGACAGTCGGCACCGGCCAATCCGAGGTTGACATCATGGACCTTGCGCACACGGTGATCGTCGTTTCGGCCCCGGGAGCCGGAGATGACATCCAGGCGCAAAAGGCCGGCATCCTTGAGATCGCGGACGTCCTCGTCGTCAACAAGGCCGACCGCGACGGCGCGGACCAGTTGGTTGCTCAGTTGCAGATGATGCTCGACCTGGCGCCGTCGAGCAGTGGCGCCGATACCTGGCGCCCGCCGATCGTGCGTGTCGTCGCCTCCGAGGGCACCGGGGTCGATGCTTTAATGGCCGCTGGCGCGGATCATGCCGCCTGGCTCGCCAAAGGCGATCGGATGGCCGAGCGACTCAACCGCAGGGCGGGGCGCGAGCTATTTGAGCTGGTGGCTCACATGGCTGCCAATGCCGCTCGGATCGCGGCTGAGGCCGATGGCCAGTGGATGCAGCTGGTGGCTGACGTCGCGGCGCGGCGCCTTGATCCGTACGCCGCCGCCCGCACGGTGCTCTCGTTCCTGAGCGCTGGCGCTGTTGGGAGGTAGGTTATGGTGCAGGTAGTCAACACCATTGCCGACGTGCGACGCCTTACCGCTGCCGCACGACTCGCCGGTCAGTCTATCGGCCTTGTGCCGACGATGGGTTTCTTGCACGACGGTCACGCCGCCCTGGTTAAAGCCGCAGCCGCCGAGTGCGACCTTGTCGTCGTAAGCATCTTTGTCAATCCCACGCAGTTTGGTCCATCCGAGGACTTCCATACCTATCCGCGTGATCTGCAGCGCGACGTCCGCACGTGTCAGGCCGCTGGGGCACATGTGATTTTCGCGCCGGCGGTGGGAGAGATGTACCCGGACGGTTTCCGGACGCATGTGGAGGTCAAGGGCCTAAGCGACCTGCTCTGCGGGGCGTCGCGGCCCGGGCACTTCCGTGGCGTGGCAACCGTCGTAGCCAAGCTTGTTGGCATCCTCGGGCCGGATCGTGCGTACTTTGGCCAAAAAGATTACCAGCAGACGCTCGTGATCCGGCGGATGGTGGCCGACTTGAACTTGCCGGTTGAGGTCGTCGTGATTCCCACTGTGCGTCATCCCGATGGGTTGGCGATGAGTTCGCGCAACACCTACCTCTCATCGGCCGAGCGGGCCGCGGCGACCGTCTTGTATCGCACGCTGCAGGCGGCACGGCAGGCAATCGCCGCCGGCGAGCGCGACGTCGCCACGCTTGAGCGAGAGCTTAGAGGTCTAATCGCCGCGGAGCCGTTGGCGAGTTTGGACTACCTGGCGATCGTTGCTCCGGATGATCTTTCGCTGCTCGATCAGGTCGCGCCGACGACGCTCGTGGCGCTTGCCGTCCGCATCGGACGCACCCGGCTGATCGACAACATTCTGATCGCGGTGCCTACTCCCGAAACCGCTTGGGAGGCCGGGCCGTACTAGCCGGGGGAGGGATGGCGGAGTGAGCTTTGTCGGCTTGGGACTGATCAACGTCCGCCGTAACCTCGGGCGATCGGTCCTGGCGATCATCAGCATGGCCATCGCCTCACTCGTTGTGACCTCGCTACTCTCGCTCGCCCCGTCAGCACACACCGCCGAGCACTTGGCACTGCGGTTTCTTCTTGGTGGAGATATCCTCGTCACGCCCCAGCCCGTCGTTACTTCTGCTGCCGACCTTGATCCGGCGCGTGGCACGCCGGCCAGTTGGCACCTTGACCGCCTGCCGCCCGACACCGCGGGGCTTCTGGCCGAAGCCGCGCCCTGGCCCTGGGCATATGGGTACCTGGCAGTGGACGGCGCCCCGCCGCCGTTGCTGTCGGATGCGCAGATTGCGTCAGTTGAGCAGGCCCTGCAAGGGCAGGCAAAGCTCGCCGGCATCGTGCCGCTTTCATTTCTGCCGGTGCTCGAACGCGTCGAGGGACAGGATGGGCCGCCGACCAGCTATGTGAGGAGTTTCCTCGCCGGGCGCGACATCGCCGCCGACGTCGAGTGGTGGGGCGGTTACTTCGAGACTCTGCTCAGCCGCGGTAGCTACCTTGGCGATCCAGCAGGGGCAAGTGGATCTGGCGGCGTGGTGTGCGATGAAGCGCGGACCCAACGTGGCTACCCCGGTACTCGCGCGGGAGCCAGCCTTGCCCTGGTCCTGCCGCAGGCGATTGATCCACAAGGTGGCAGCGGCCTCCCGGTGTGGGACTTCACGCGCGGGACGCAAACCGAGTTTGACGTGGTCGGCACACTCCGCACCGTCACCGCGACCGAACTGACCCAGGGCGGCCCGGTTGACTACTACTGGGGAACGGGCGCGATCCTGACGGCCCAGGTCACCATCGACCAATTGGCGCGGCAGGCCGGCCTCAACCGGGCGCCGGTCGCCGGGCTGGCGATCAAGGCAAAGGACCTGGTCAAGCTGGATGAGCTCGTCGGTGCGATCAGGGCGGCTCTGCCTGACTTCCGCGTCCTGTCGGTGCGGGAGTTGGCCGCGTCGCTTGCCTGGACAGGCGGCGTTGTCCCCTTGGTCGGCGAGGTTTCCGGCGCACAGGTGATGTTTAGCCTGGTGCCGCGGGGATTACCGCTTGACCTCAACCTGATCTTTGCTGTGCTTGCGTTTACCATCGCGGCGATGATCGTTGCGGCCAACCTGCTGGTCCTGCTGATCGAACGGCGGCGCGAGATCAGCATCCTGCGGTCGCTTGGCGCGCGGACGGCGGACATCGCGGTGATGGTACAGACGGAGGTCCTGCTGCTTAGCCTGGCTGGCTGCGTGCTGGGTTTTTGGCCGATCAGGTTGCTGGCGACGATCACCCTGGTCGCCAATCGATTGTCGATCGGACAGATCGCATCCCTTACCCTTGGCGATTTTGGGCTCGTCTGCGGCATCGCCCTTGGCCTGGCGGCCTTGTTTGGCCTGTTGCCGGCCATCGCGTCCACTCGTACCACCTGCATGGAGGCCCTGCGCAATGATTAGTCCCAACCTGAGGGCGGTAAACCTGACCAAGACCTATCACGTCAACGAACTTGTCTGGGCTGTGCGCAACCTTTACCTGGACATCTTCCCGCGCGACTTTGCGGTGTTGTCCGGCCCTTCGGGCAGCGGCAAGAGCACGCTGTTACACCTCCTCGCCGGCCTGGACCGTCCGATCTACGGCGATGTCGTCCTGGAGGGCAATCGCTTCAGTCGGCTCGACGAAGACGGCTTGGCCAGGCTCAGGCGCAACCGCATCGGTTTCATCTACCAGTTCTTCAACCTGATCCCGTACCTGACTGCGGAAGATAACGTGGCACTGCCGCTGCAATTTGCCGGCGTCGCCGCGCCGGAAGCACGCAGCCGCGCATCGCAACTGCTCGCCAACGTCGACATGTCCGCTCGCCGTCACCATGTGCCGGCCAAGCTGTCCGGCGGTGAGCAGCAACGAGTGGCCATCGCGCGCGCGCTGGCCAACGAACCGGACTTCCTGATGGCTGACGAGCCGACCGGTAACCTCGACAGCGCACGCGCTGCCGACATCGCCGCGTTGTTTGGCCATCTTAACCGGGATCTGGGCAAGACCGTGATCGTCGTCTCCCACTCCGATGTCTTTGACAGCCAGGCCAACCGCGTGCTCAGCATGCTGGACGGGCGGATCGTCGGAGACGAACGGCGGTGAAGGTTTCCATGCGGGCCGGGCACTCCGATCGCCATCTTGCGGCCAGGTGGGCGGCCCAGATCAGAGCACTGTGGCCGGTGTGTCGCCGGTCGCTCCGGGCCGGCGGTCGACGTAACCTATTGATCATCGCCCTGGTCGCTCTGAGCCTGGTCTTTTACTCGCTATACGTCTCGTTTCTCGACGTCACTTACCGGGAGTCCGCCAAGCTGATCCGGCCAGTCCAGCTGCCTCCGTCAATTGACGTGGCGCTCTATGTGCCGCACGGGATACCCTCAGCCGATCGCCAGTCGCTGCAGACGCTGTACTACCTGGATAACCGCGCATGGGCGGTTGCCGGGCAGGTGGGCACCAACTTCGGCACCGTCACTGCGATGTTTATCGCCGAAACCTCACCGGCGCAGTTGCCGGGGGCCATCACCACCGGCACCGCTCCGTCCGCGGGGCAGTGCCTATTGCCTGCTGAGCTTGCTGCAGCCACCGGAGCGGCGATCGGGGACAGTCTCCGGCTGACGCCGCTCGCGGGGCCTGGCGCGCCGGGGCCGGCATCACCGCCTCCCGCGGTTATGGTCGCCGGCGTGTACCAACCCTGTGATCCCTGGTTTGCCATGCCGTACATCGTCCTCGACCAAGCGGCGTACGATGCACTCGGCCCCCCAACGATGGCCCTGCTGACCGTGCACCCGGGGGGCAACTACCTCGCTCGCACCCTTACCTGGCTGGGCCAACGGCTTGTGCCGGGCGAGCTGAGGACGCCATACATAGCCCAGCGAGCCGAGTTGCCGCTCGTCTTGACCAGCGCGACGGCACACGAATGGGCACGCCAACTGCAGCGGGCGATCTACTTTCCCGGCGGCGAGGCTATGTTTCTGCTCTACATCTTCTTTGGCGTGGGCCTGTTTACCCTGATGCTGCTGGCGTTCCTCGAGCGCCGCCGGGAGATGGCGGTAATGAAGACCCTCGGGTTGACCAGCGGCCAGGTCGCCGCCATGCTGTACATGGAAGTCCTCTCCGTCGCCGCCATTGGCCTTGTGGCGGGGGGGGTGTTGCTCACCGCCAGCCTGCCCGCACTACGGCAACTGACCGGTCAGGACCTTCGTCTTTCTGCCTGGATCTGGGCCAGCGGCTCCCTGTTTACCCTCGTGGCGCTCCTGCTCTCAGTGTGGCTGCCAATCGGTATGGCCAGGCTGGCAACGGTCGCCAACCTGCTCGGCGGCCAGCCTTTTCATCTCGCGGGCTATGAACGCCGTTGGGCCACCTCGCCCGGTGACGACTCCCCCGATCCTGGCGGGCGCCGCCGCAATCGCTGATCCCAACCCCTCTCCTTGTACTGCCGCGGACACGCCAGACCTACCCGGGCTAGCCTTTGGGCGCTCGATGGTACACAATGTGATGGAAGCGGGGGTGCCAGGCGAATGGGCAGTATCAACATCAATCCGGCGGGACTGGACGCGATGGTCGAGCAGCTTGGCCTGCTCGCCGGGCTGCTCGCCGAATCCAATCCTTGGCCAGGCTGGGCACCGCTTGGCTCGCCCGTGCTCCTGGTGCTGAGCGAGGGGACCAACCTTCTGATCGGCACGCCAGATATCCCGCCGGGGTTCAGGCTGTTGGAGCCGTGCGGCACATCCGCCCTGACGACTGCCTCCTACCGGACCGGCTTTATCGACGCGCCGCCGCTTGTGCTGGGCACCCTGGCGGGCACCTACCGTGCCGTGGCCCTAACACCGGAACTTGTCGTCCCCGTTGTGCAAGTTACCGCCGGTCACGACCCGCTCGTGGATGTGGGATTGCTCGCCCGCAACCTGTTCCGGGTGCAAGTAGCTGCCCGGTTGGCAGTCTACCTGGACGTCCGATCGGGCATAGGTGAGGATGAGTTGGACGAGCTGCTTGCGGCGGTTGGAGAGAGCATGAGCGCCCCGACTGAGCGTGCCCGCCTGACCGCCTTTTTGCTCGAACTGCAACGAGCCTATGAGCGCTATCCCGAAACCTCGCTGCTCAACAATGTGCTCGGCAACCTTGAGGGACGCATGCTGTACGGTCACTTGACGGGCGATGGTTTTGCCACAGGACTCGGCAAAGCCGTCGAGCTACCCGCTACCCTGGCGACTGCTCGCGCCCTTGCCCTGTCGCGCCGCGAGCGCTATGGCAATGACGTGCCGCCGTCGCAGATCGCCTTCGAGCGTCGCATGGAGGTCTACGAGGGATTGCCCCGCTATGTTGAGCTTGCGCTATTCCGGACGGCGGCGACGATGGCCAGAGAGCTCTTGCCGGATCAGGGTGACCGAGCACGTCGTCTGCTCGCGAGCCGGGTGGGACTGCTTCCTCAGCTCAACCAGCGAGGGTGGGGGGCATCGCGGAGGCGTTTCTACCACACCGGGATGGCGCTGGGATTCCTGCTGGATGATGCAGTGCCCGGATGGCGCGGCGATCTCAGCCGCAACCACTTGCCGCTCGACGCCATCATGGAGACAGTTGTGGAATACGACGGATCCACGGTGGATGAGCGGATCCTCGACCTCGTCCGCGAGCGATATGGGTACTACCAGAGGCTTGAGGATGAGCGCACCTGGACGCGTGATATCGACGGCCGCCGCCGCGATCTGGCGGCACGAATCCTCGAAGGACCAGGCACCCGCGTCTCCGTCGATGTGTCCGAGCTTGCGGAGCGTTCGATCTGGTGCGATCCTGCCACCGTCGAACGTATCGGCGAGTCGACCCTTGTTCATGTGCGGCCGGGCGTATTCACCTACGGTGACGGCGGGACGTTCGTTGAGTTTCGCGGCCTCTCGGTCATCGAAGACCAGCGGTCCAGGCTGCTGCACGCTACCCTGCCTGGACCCATGCCGCGCATCTTTGGCGATGACGAAGCCTTGCCGATGATCAAGGGGCTGGAGTTTACCGACGGGCTCGAAGTCGAGCTGGGCGGTCTTAAGGTCCGCGCCCGGCGTGGCACGGTCATCCGAGACGGAAAGGTTCTGTTCATCAAGCTGTTGGCATAACTACCCCGCGGGCCTGTGGGTGCAAGATGCCACAGCAGGGGAGGTTTCCCAGCCGGCCGCGCGAAAAACCATGCACGCCCGATCTTGGGACAGGAACGTGTCTAAGGAGGCGGTGGATCATGCTTGACGAGCGTTCGGCGGGAGCGATCGCCTTCCGGGGCGAGCCGCTGGAGTTGCTGATGATCCACGATTCCTACGGGCGATGGACCTTTCCCAAGGGCTTGATTGAGGCTGGCGAAACCGCTCGGGATGCCGCGCTGCGCGAACTATGCGAGGAGACCGGCATTACCGGCCGGATCTTGAGTGAGCTCGGTACCGTGCGGTACTTCTACACGCGGCCGGACCGGGAGATCGTACGCAAGCAAGTGTGGTTCTACCTGGTTGAGGCGCTTGGCGGGGAGCTGCAGCCGCAGATTGAGGAGATTCGCGGCGTGCGCTGGGTGCCTGTCGACGAGGCCAAAGAGGCCCTGGCTTACCGCAACATGCAGCCGGTGCTCGGACGTGCACTGCGGACTCTCGGCGCTATTCGCCGTCCGGGCGGCGAATAGGAGAGTGCGGCGGGCAAGTTAAAATTGACGCCGGTCGGCGCCGGTGGATATAATGGCTGGGTCAGGCGACCTGGGTTGGGCCTGACAAGGATACGTCGGGGCGTAGCGCAGGTTGGCTAGCGCGCACGGTTCGGGACCGTGAGGTCGGAGGTTCAAGTCCTCTCGCCCCGACCAGATAGATGCAGAGCCATCGACCAGTGCGGTCGGTGGCTCTTTTCGCGTTCGCCGTGATGTGCTTCCTGGGGCAGGGTAGCTCCTTCTTGCGCAGAAAGCCAGATAATGATCGGACCGGCTGGGCCAGGATGCTGGGCGCTACTGTACTTGTGGGCTGATGCAGCAGTCCGACGGCCTGGCACGCCGTTGCTGCCGCCGCTGCGTCCGGTCAAGCTATCGGCGATAGCGATCTCGGATAGGAGCTGATGGCAGTGAACCTGTTTGATCTGTTATCCGGCGAACTTAACAAACCAACGACTGCCCGGCAACTGAGCAACACCGTCGGGGCCCGGCCAGAGCAGGTGCAGCGTGCAACTGAGCTGGGTTTGCCGGCTCTTCTGGAGGCCCTGGCCCGCAACGCAAGCAATGCCGATGGGGCGAATTCGCTTGCCAGGGCGCTGGAGCAGCACAAAGACGACCCCGTTGATGATTTCCAGCACTTTTTCCAACGAGCTGACACTAATGACGGCCGCAAGATACTTGGGCATGTCTTTGGCGGCGACCAGGAACGCGTGCAGGCAAGTATCGCCGAGAAGAGCGGGCTCGATGCGGCCAAGGTTTCGGAAGTGATGACCAGGCTTGCGCCACTGCTCCTTGGTGCTCTTGGCCAGCAAAAAAAGCAGCAAAACCTTGATCCTTCGGGAATCGCCAGCCTGCTATCGGGCATCAGTGGCGGCGCCAGCCAATCGCAGGCCGCCGGCCTCGGCGGGTTGCTGTCTGGCCTATTGGGTGGCGCTCAGCAGCGGCCGGCGCAACAAGAACCGAGCGGTCTCAACAGCCTCTTTTCCATGCTGATGGGCGGCGGCCAGCAGAGTGCCGGGCCGCAGGCCAGTGGGATTGGCGGCCTGCTGTCAGGTTTGATCGGCGCTCAACCCGAGCAAGCTCAGACGGCAGCTCAGGTGAGTCTGCCAACGCTTGTCGAGGCACTGCGCCGCAACGCAAGCACCCCGCAGGGTGCCGCCGCTTTGGCCAGGGCATTGGAGCAGCACGCCAATGATCCGGTCGACGATCTGCCAGGTTTTCTGCGGCGCGCGGACACCGACGACGGCAACAAGATCCTCAATCACGTGTTCGGCAATCAGAAGTCTGCAGTGCAGAATAACCTTGCGCAGCAAACCGGCCTCGACTCAGGACAGGTCGCCAGTTTGCTGGCCCGCCTGGCGCCGCTTGTGTTGGGGGCCCTGGGACAGCAAAAGCGACAGCAAAACCTTGATTCGAGCGGGGTTGCCGGGTTGTTGACCAGCCTCAGCGGTGGGTTGCAGGCCTCACAACCGGGCCTGTCTGGCATGATGGGGCAACTGCTCGGCGGTGCTGGTGCGCAAGACGCCAAGCCGGACGCGATCGGCAGCCTGCTTGGTAGTCTATTCAACAAGAAGTAACAGCTGTCTCGTTCGACGCGACGGGGCATATGGCAGATCTGAATGGAGGTGCTCCACATGGCAGTGATCAAGGTAGTTGAGCTCGTCGGCAGCGCGCCGGGCAGCTTCGAGCAGGCAGTTGATTACACTCTTGCCGAGGCGGCCAAGACAATCCGCAACATTGTTGGCGTCGAGGTCATTGGGTGGACGTGCAAAGTAGAGGCGGACAAGGTAGTTGAGTATCGGACCACCTGTAAGATCGCATTCAAAGTGGAAGATAGCCGAGCTTAGGGCTGAGCCATGCAAGAGACATTGATCGCGCCCTGCGGGATGAATTGCGCCTTGTGCATCAGCTATCAGGCGATGAAGAATGACCTGAACCAGCAGGGATTCAAGCGCAGGTACTGCCCCGGTTGCCGGCCACGCGGCAAGAACTGCACCTTCATGGCGAGCCAGTGCGATCTAGTCGGCAAGGGCCGGGTACGCTACTGCTTTGAGTGTGACGACTACCCCTGCGCGAGGTTAAGGGCCCTCGATAAGCGCTACCGCGGCAAGTACCACATGAGCATGCTGGATAACCTTGAGTCCATCCGTCGCGACGGCATTGCCAGCTTTTTGGCGGAGCAAGAGACTGCTTGGCGCTGCCCCGAGTGCGGCGGAGTCGTTTGCTGCCACAACGGGCTTTGCCTGCAGTGCAACCTCGATGTCTTGCGGCAGCGGCGAGGGTACCACTGGGACGAGGGGTAGGTGTTCAGGCGTGTGAAACGCACCCAGCCGCCCTTTCCCGCAAAACAATCGCCGACCGCCCTGGACCCGCCAGGAAAGCGGCGGGACCGGGGCGGTCAATTAACGTGCTGGCGAGCATGCCGCACGATCTTGCCGCCCGGCATACCCCGGTGATGCCTATGGTACTTGCTGTATAGCACCTGTCCCCGTGTCAATCGAGTACAGCGCGTACTGGACGTCACCCGCCGTTGGATCCGGCCACAGCACATACAGCTTGCCGCCGACCGCACGCAGCATGAGCGAGAAGTCGTAGGCAGTGCTGAACATCGGCCCCGGCAGATCGCTGACTCGGGCCAGTGCGCCGGTTGTCAGATTGAGCGAGTAAATGCCGTTGACCGCCGGGTCCTCGGGCCAGAGCATCTGGGCCGCATAGACGGTGTCGATCACGGTGCCCAGCACACTGGTCTGCCCGTTCAGCAGTGGCGTGTAAGTGCCGTCCGCAAGATCGATGGAGGCGATCGTACCGGAGAAGGTTTCCGAATCGGGCACGGCCATACCCATTTGAGCGTAAACCACAGTGTCTCGCATGCCCAAGGCGGTAATCCAGGCGGCGTCAAGGATCTCGTTGCCCAGGGCAACTCGTGCGCCGGACGTGCGGTCGATCTTGTGGACGGTCAGGACGAAGTGCTGCCGGTTGGCGCTCAGGGAGGTGCTGGTGATATAGGAATAGGTGCCGTCCTCCCACATGACGTGCTCGACGTCATTGCCTTCGTAAATTGCCTGCCAAATCTCTTCGTAGACCACTGGTTTGTACTGCGTCTCCGGCGGTGTCTGGGTGACCGGCGGCGTGCCGTCCGTGAAGATATTCTGCCACTGCGTTCGGTAGGCGCAGTACTGTTTATTGTTGCGGTAGATCGTCAGGGTGACGCGCTTATCGCGGATCCATCCGTCCGCCGCCGGGGTGCCCCAGCGCGAGCGAACAGGCGCAAACTGGCTGGTGACGGGCTTGACGTCGACGACGAACTCGAGCGCCACCGCGTTGCCCGTGCTCTTGACCAGCTTGGTCGACTTAATCGTGTAGCTCTCCACGGCAAATTCGGCGTAGGCAGTGAACAGCTGGTGATCCATCAGCGCCGGCGGATAGAGCTTGACGGCTTCCTTGTCATTTGCCGCCGTGATCACCGGCACGTTGCGGAACTTCGCCGGCACCACCGTGGCCAGGAAGACGGTACCTCCTTGCGGCTCGGCTGCCAGCCCGATTTCGCTGAAACCACTCAGGCCGGCAAACAGACCGGCGTCCGCAGTGCCGACCGTATAGGTCTTGTTGTCTGCGGCGGGGTCCACGACCAGATGTGCACCGTCGGCCATCCCGAGGTAGAGCAGTTCTCGATCCAGAACCGTGCGAATGTCAGTCAACGGAGTGGGCGGGGTAACCTTGGTACATCCGTTGAGAAGCAACAAGATACCTAGCAGGACGACCAAGGCTCTGCGATTAGTGCTCATGGCGACCTCCTTTGTTAGATGGCCCGATTTTGCATGTCTGTGTGCTGACAGCAATAGTGTCGCGGAGAGGCGGGCCAGTCTGGAGCAAGCGTGTTGCCGCTTCGTCGGCCTCCGCGGCAATCCTGCTGCTCATACCGTCAAGACAGGGTACACGATCAATGCCCCACTTCCCCTGCGGGCCATCGCGGTGCACTGCATGCCGTTCATCCCAGCTAAGCGGTGATTACCGCAAGGCCAAGGCACTGCCACGGCGAAACCTCTCTGAAGAGAGGCCCTGTCATCCAATCCAACGCCTGTTGAACGGGAGGTCGGGCAGTGCGCAAACCAGTGCTTTGGTCAATATCGGGCAGTTCGCACATTCACCGGTGATGGTGCAAAGAGCACTACGGCTCCTGACCAACCGGACGTTCATCCTCGTGGCCGCGTTTGTCGCTGGGCTGATCTTCAGCGACGCTGCGTCGGCATCCAGATGGATGACAATGCCGGCCTTGTCGGTAATCCTGACTGTGTCATCGACGCAGTTTTCTTTGCGTGACTTTGTCCCGCTCCAGCGCGTTGTCCAGCCCGTCTTGACCGCAATGGTACTGAATTTCCTCGTGCTGGGGACCGTGATCCTGCTCCTTGCCCGGTGGCTCGCGCCGACCAATGACCTCTGGATTGGGTGTGTTCTCCTCGCCTCATCGCCGCCTGGGGTCGCAATCATCCCACTCACACAAGTACTGCGCGGGGACACGCGGCTTTCGATGCAGGGCACCTTTGGCGCTTACTTTGTGTGCCTATTGCTTACGCCGGCCCTCGTTTATCTGCTAACCGGAGATCCGACGGTCTCGCCCACATCGCTGTTTCGGACGATACTGCTGCTCGTTCTTGTGCCATTCGCCTTCGCTCAGTTGATCAACGCCTCTCCCCTCAAGCCACAGGTTGCCCGGTGGCGCGGCCAGGTGATCAATTGGGGCTTCTTTGTCGTTATCTTCACTGTGGTCGGTGTAAACAGTGCCGTGTTCACCAGCCAGCCAAGGGTGTTGGCCGCCTTGTCTGTGCCCGCGGTGGCTAGTTCATTCGGGATAGCTCTCATGGTTAACTTGGTGGGCAAGCGACTTGGTGTCCCACATGCCACCCGCATGAGCTGGATGCTGATGAGCTCCATCAAGACCTCGGCGTTCGCTGCAGCGATCGGACTTAGCATGTATGGACAAGAGGCCTCAATCCCCGGCGCCGTGTTCAGCGCCTGGTATGCCCTATATTTCATCTATCTCGGCATTGTCGGCGGCAAACCTGGCCGCCGGCCCAATAGTTGATTGCGGGATCCCTCCGGTCAGCCTCATCCCTGTGTGGCCGTGTCCTTGTCATGATCATGCGCTCTTGCAGGAACACCCCCATGCACACCGAATGCCGCGTCATGTTGCCATTTGAGTCGCACTACTTCCTGCAGCCAGCCGCAGCTTCGTTGGGGTTGGGCAATACATGAGTCGCGTACAGCCCGGCGACCGCGAGCATCTGGCTGACCAGTCCGCCGCAGTCGCGGGGCAGGGCGGCGCAGGCTCAGATGGGGAGCGTCGGCGCCACGGCGCGGGCGTCCTGCGTGACGGTGCGGAGCCGCGCGAGATCCGGCAAGCGGTACTCGTGCTAGCCTGGCCGGCGGTTATCGAATATGCGCTGACGACACTCATCGGTGTCGCCAACATGGTCATGGTCGGCCGGGTCGGGGCGGCCGCCGTTGCCTCCGTCGGCATCTGCCAACAACCGCTGATGTTGGCCATGGGCGTCTTTCAGGCGCTTACTGTCGGCAGCACCGCGATCGTTGCGCGTCACGTTGGCGCCGGTCAAATGGATCAGGCCTCCGAAGCCGCCCGTCAATCGGTTGTCATCACCCTTGCCCTAGGCCTTTTGGCCTCACTGCCGTTTATCATCTGGGCCCGTGAGATCGTTGTTTGGATGGGCGCTGCTCCCGAGGTGATCGATTCCGCCACGACCTACATGCGGGTTGTCGGCGGAGGCACAGTGTTTACCGTTGCTGGCATTGTCGTCGCCGCGATCTTGCGCGGTTCGGGAGACACCCGCACGCCGATGCGCGTCAACGGCATCGCCAACGTTGTCAATGTGGTTGTTGGCCTCGTTCTGATTTTTGGGCTAATGGGTTTCCCGGCGATGGGTGTGGCTGGCGCTGCCTACGGCGCACTGGTTGCCCGGATTGCAGGCACGCTCTTGTTCTTGATCGCTCTTTACGGTGGCCGGACCAAACTGGAGATGTCGCTTCGCGACAGCCATCGCCTAACGCGGCCTGTGGTCGCGAGGATTTTCCGGGTCGGCATACCCGCGGCGCTCGAGCAGTTTGTGATGCGCGGTGGACAGGTGCTATTTGCCAGGATCATCGCCAGCCTGGGGACCGTGGCGTATGCGGCCCATCAGATCACCATCAACGCCGAATCCCTCGGCTACACCCCGGCGCAAGCGCTCGGAGCTGCGTCGACGACCATCGTTGGGCAAAACCTTGGGGCAGGTCAGCCGCAAATGGCCGAGCGCGGGGCGCGCGAGACCATGCGCATGGCGATCATCTTCATGAGTTGCGTCACGCTGATAGTCGTCGTCTTTGCCGTACCGATTCTCAAGATGTACACCTCCGACCAGCGGGTAATCGACATCGGCGTGTTTATCATGCGGCTTTACGCCTTCGCTCTGCCGGCGATGGGCGTCTATTTCGTTCTGGTCGGCGGCCTGCGTGGCGCAGGCGATACTCGGTTTCCCCTGTTGATCTCGATCATCGGCATCTGGTGCGTCAGGCTTGTCCTTGGCAATCTCCTTGCCGTACGGCTTGGCTTGGGGCTCAACGGGGCATGGGTGGCGATGGTAGCGGATCAATGGATTCGTGGCCTGACCAGTTACCTGAGGTTTAACTCCGGCGCATGGAAGAAGGCCAAGGTCTAACCTGATAGGCCGTTGACCGCAGCCACCAGTAGGGCGATGCTACGTCTTCACGGAAACCGCAACTTGCCCCAAACGCAGCAGGAAATTACTTCCTGGTTAGTGAATGCCCAAATCGATGCGGCTCCAAAAGCACTCGGTATGACACCACGGTCTTGACTGCCTCCTGACGCAGACGTGCTATTCCATCGCCGCAACAGAGAGGGGCAGGATGGTGGCAACCAGCAATCAGATTCCCTTGGTACTCAAGCTTCCGGATGTTGTCGGTGTTTTTGCTGATGAATTATTGATGTCCAAATCGGACTCTCGGGTCGGGCTGACTTTTGTGCAGGTCTATGACGTCGATGCAAGCGAGGCGCGCGGGCAGGTCGCAGCCATGGTCTATCTCACATGTGATAAGGCCAAGGTGTTCGTCAGCAAGCTCAGCCAACTGCTCGCAGTTCAATAGCGGGGCGTCACCTCGATGGCAACCTACGTTGCGATGTCGGTATTGTGCGGCGGCAGCACCAGACAGGGTAGCGTTGTGTTTAGGCGACCACGGAGCGGAGACTCGGCTTCTGTTCTGATTGGCAGCGTGATTGCAGCTGTACTTCGGAGTGAGACGCGGCTCACTCAGGCCGTGGAGGGATGGCAATTGCAGCACGATCTTGTTCTCTCGCAGGTTACCCACTGCGGCAGGGTCTTTCGATTTGCCAAGCCACTTCGTTGCGAGGTCTGAGAGCAAGACGGCTACCCTGCGGTGCGATGTCCAGCTATTGGATGTGTTGTGATGTCCCGCACTCAAGATGATCTGCAGGCCGAGTTGAGCGATGAGTTCGCGTTTCTGTGGGACACATACGCGGAGGCCTCCGACGAGCTGCTCTCCCCTGACGCACGTTTGCTCAAGCAGCGCTTGCGAGCACTCGTCACGTGCGTGACCGAGGATATCAAACGATGACTGTGCGCAAGGCGCGTGACGTTGAGTCAGCCCTGTTACGTAAAGGATTCGTAAAGTCCAACGGTGATCACCGCCGGTTCATCCTCGCGGTGGACGGGCGATTGACGTCGGTCCAGACAAAGATGAGCCATTGCGGGGCCGAGTGTGACGATTTCATCCGTGGCAGGATGGTCCGTCAACTGCACCTGCGTGCCGCCGAGCTGGACCGGCTGCTCGACTGCGTCCTCGGACACTGCGAGTATGTGAGGATACTGCGCGAGCGCGGCATCTTGGCGGGATCCGCAGACAACTAGCAGGAGCTGGTCAGGCAGACTCCTTCAACATCGGTTCTGCCTGCCCACAAAAGGCCCGCCGCCGCGGGCCCTTCGTGGCCTGTTCATCTCTCACGAGCAACAAGATGAGTCCCTGCACGTCAGTCTTTGGTGATGCCAGTTTCCTTAAACACGTCAAGCACAAGGCCGCAGCTCAAGGGCAGCAGGTCTTTGCTAAAGGCTTTTTCCATCGCAAACAGCGCTTTGAGTCCCGTGCAATGCCCCGTGACCAAGCGCAGCCCAGGGTATTCGCGCAGGGCAGCGATTGTCTGCTCCGTCAGCTGGTCGGTGGCGCCGGTTAAGTGGAAACCGCCAATGACCATGCTTGGGCGGGTAGCGCCAGTCACAGCCAGCCCGTGCTTGATCGTGTTGATGATGCCGGCGTGCGCGCACCCGGTGATGATGACCAGTCCGGCGGAGGTTTCAAAATAGAGCGCCGCGTCATCGTCAACCTCATAGGGCCTGGCGACGCCATCGTCGAGTACGTGGAGCCCGGGCAGGCGGTTGGGCTCAAACGGTGTCGTACGGGCGACGGCGCCGGAGAAAGTTATGCCCGCTCCGAGCGGCATCGGGGATTGACTCAGCAGCCAGTCGGCGCTCTTGGCGTCACGACGCGCCGCGACCAGTTGCACGGCGACGTTGCGAAAAAACGGCGTTGCCACGTAGCTTGTCTTGAAGATGTCCGGTGTGGCGATGACTGGGACGTAGTCCCTACCCATTGCTTCGAGCAGGCCGATCAGGCCGCCGGTGTGGTCGTGATGGGAATGGGACAGCACCACCATCTCGATGCTCGAGGGGTCGATGGCGAGCAGCCGCATATTGTGCAGCAAGGGCTGAGCATACTCGCCGCAATCGAGGAGGATTCGCCGGAAGCGGCCTCCGATGGTGACGTCAATCAGGTAGCTGGCGCCCCATTGTCCTTGGCAGAGCGAGTTGGCCCAGACGTAGTTGTCGGCAAGGATTGTGACTTTGAGTCCTTCGATGCTTGGCGCAGATCTGGCCATTTGCTGTGTGACACCTCCGGTTGCGACCGCGGTTGCGGCCGGTATGGATGGGGCTTCGGGCTCAGCCAGGAGGCATCCTGCCGGAAGTCGACTCGACGACCTCCGGCAGGATCGGCCAGGGGATTAGGCGCGGGTCACCGCCGGCTGCGCAACGGCGTCGTGAGCCGATGATGCCGTTCTGGGCGCAGTCTCTTCGACTGTGATTACTGTACGGTTGGCCAACTGCAGCAAAGCGTAGCTCGCTGAGATGATGCCGCAGGCAGCGATCGCGGGGCCAGGCCCAAGCCAGCCGCCGAGGAAGGCCGCGGTAGCGGTGCCGAGCGGGTACGTAAACTGGGCGACGACACGGCGGACCGCAAACACCCGCCCCTGCATCTCGCGCGGCGTCTGCACCTGCCAGATGGTTTGTGAGTGAGCGTTGGCCATGGGGAAGACAAACATGTTAACCGCCATGGCGCCAAGCGCGACGTAAAAACCGCTCGCCAGGCCAAACACGGCCTGCGTTAGGCCGCCCAGCACTAGCGGCAGCAGGACGCCGTAGATCCGCCGGCGTTTGAGACCGCCCCATGCCGTGATCAGGACCCCTCCGACTACGCCGCCGATCGCGCCGACAGAGCCGATCAGCGCCAGCGCTGCCTCGTAGGACAGGCCACGCCCAAGGTAGTCGGCGGCGAGGTTGTCCCGCACCAGTATCGGCCTGAGCACCGCAAAGGGAGCTCCGCAAAAGTTGACCACGGCAAAGGTCAACAGCAGCCAGAGCAGACCACGTCGCGCGCCGATGAAACCTATGCCTTCCTTAACGTCGGCGACCATGCTGCGGCGCCGCGTACCGGCAGGAGCGTGTCGCCGCGGCGACGGCACGGTGAGAAAGGGCAACACGGCCGCCGCGACAAAGAAGCTCAGCGCGTCGACTGCGACGGCGAGGACAGCACCGTCCGTGAGCCCGGCAATGGCGGCGACGAGCCCGCTAGGACCCGCTATCCCTCTCAGCAAGCCCGGCAGCGCGATAAGGGCTGCCGCGACGGCTGGCGACAGGATGCCGGAAAGGCTGAATACCGTCTGCATCATGCCATTGGCGCGCGGGAGGTGTTTCTCAGGCACGATCATGGCGTAGGATGCTTCAAACGCGGAATTGTGAATGGACATCAAGGCCGCGAACAGGGCAATCATCGCTACGAGCACCGGCACGCTGAGCATGCCGGCGAGCAGCACGGCCATCAGCGCAAGGCTGACCACGCCTGAACCCATGTTGGTCCAAAACATAATGGCCTTGCGATCCGTGCGATCGGCCAACGCTCCGGCAACGGGAGCCATCAGCACGTTAGGCAGCGCAAAGGCCAAGGCAATGGCCGACAGCGCGGCGGCGAGCAATCCTTGTTGCTCAGGCGCTGGATAGAGCCTCGTCGTCAGCCAGACGGTCATGGCAAAAAATGTTAGTTGTGAGCCAAAGACAGATAGGGCTTGCGTCGCCCACAGGATCACAAACGTCCGGAAACCATTGGCTGGCGCCTCGTACGGGGCATTTTGGCTATCCATTTTGGCATCTATCCTTTCGGGGTCTTGATCCGTGGCTCTGGTTCGTCCTGACCGGGCCCGGTGGCGGCCTGATCCAGGTAGGCTGCGATCTCGCGCGGCAGGTCCTCAATAGCTGTCTGCCGCAGCATGTAGCTGTCGCCTGGCGATCGGTTCAGGGTGGTTTCGACCCTGACCAAGCCCGCGGCGCGCAGCAGCACGAGGTGGTAGTGCACGGTTGCCTTGCTCAGATGGACCTGGCGCGCGATTTCCGACATGGTCTTGCTCTCTCCCCCGAGTAGACGCAGGATTGCCAGGCGCTTGGGCTCGTTGAGCGCGCGCAGTATCCGCATTAGCCGGGCAGGGGGCTCGTCAGGCAGTGGCGGCAGCGCCTCGACCGGGTAAAACTGCAGCACTGTCCGTCCGAGCAAGCCGTAGATATTCCACGGACGCGCGTGGTATTGGGGGATTAGGATGACCCGATCAAACGACTCGTCCGCCTTGAGCCGTACGCCACCCGAGACCGCCTCGATCACGTCGGGGTTACTGCCTGTGGTGAGCTGTGCGCACAAGGCCTCATGGGCGGTCGCCAATCCCGCCAGGATCCGCCGGTCAACGCCGCGCCAATAATGGGCATACCATTTTGTCAGCACGTCGACCAGGGACTCTTTGATGGCAATCAAGTTGGTGGGGACTCCCGTCCCTGGGGGTACTAGCAAGGAAGTGCGCGCGTATAGCTCAGCTACATCAAGGCCGTCAAGCCAGGTGATGAAGTCTTGCTCCGAGCCGCCGTGTTCCTGAGCCCACTGCGTAATGTAGGCAGATGCCGCGGCAAGCAACACGGAGGTCTCTTGCTGACCGGTCATGCTCTGCAACTGGGCGGCAAAGTCCCGTGGGAGGGTCCGGCGCACCGATGTGCGCCATGCCGCGCCCAGATCCACCACCTTGTGCAGGTCAACCGACAGATAGGTCTGGAGACCCACCGCCATCTCGAGGGCGGGATGCCAGAGCGCGTCGACTCTGTAGGTGCCCATCGTTGGTTGTCGCCTCCCATGCGGTTAGATGAGTATCGTACGTAATTGAGTGTTCGATACTTATCTAACACATCCCAACGCATAGTGCAAGGGTTTTCTGCGATAGGAGATGCAGTCTGAGCGCGGAATACTGCGTAGGATACCGCACCGCCGCTAGCGGCGGTTTCAACAGAGGAGGATGCCAATCCATGCACCTGATCTACTCGGGCGGCGAAGTCCTATACGTCGCAATGCAGATCGAGCAAAACGGCGCCGCGACCTACCGGCAGCTTGCGCAACGTTATCCCAAGTTTGCCCCAATGCTTCTTGAGCTGGCCAGCGACGAGCAGTCGCACTACGATACGTTTGCCAAGATGCATGCGGCGGCTGGTGAGGCCGGCATGTTCCACGATGCCGAAGAGGCTCTTGCCTACCTAAGCCGGGTGGCCGGTTCGTTTGTCTTTGACCAGACGGCAGATCCGATGACGCCGTTTGCCGGCATCAAGTCCGAGGCTGACCTCTTTGCCGTTGTCATCGCCATGGAGCGCAAGTCGATCGAGCTTTACGAGGCGATGCTCAAGGTTGTGCGGCGCGAGCAAGAGGCCGCCTTGGTCCGCGCGATCATTGCCGAAGAAGAAAAGCACGTCGCCGACCTCGCAAACGCCAAGGCTGGCGCTTAAGGGCGTGGTCGCGGCGCCGCCCAGTTCTCGCTCAGGCGTGCGCCCGGTCACTTTGATCCGCGGGGCCATTCTCTGGAACGCGTCGGTTGTGATCGTCGCCCAGAGTGCGGCTCCGCTTCGTTACAGCTGGCTCCGCAATACAGTCAGCGAGCTTGCGGCGCAAGGATACGCCTGGGCGTGGATCATGCGCCTTGGCCTGGTGGGTTTTGGCCTTGTCCTCGGTGCCGGACTTGCCATGCGCATGTCCCGCACCGTAGACCGGCGCACGCTCGGGCGCGACGCCATGCTCCTGCTGTACGCGGCATTGATGCTGGCCTCCGGGATCGCCTCGACGGCTCCGTTTGTCCCGGGCGTCCGGTACTCGGCCGGCGAGGCCTACTGGCACTCGGTGTTTGCCACTGGGGCAGGGCTGGCGATTACAGCCTCTATCTTGTGGCATCTCCTCACCGAAACCGCCCCGCGTCGTCGCGCTTTGCACCTCGTCGCTCTGATCGGTGTGACCGCGCTGTCCGCCATGTTTGGCTTGGCTGAGGCCAGGATCATCCCTGATTTGCAGGGGCTGATCCAGCGGTTTCTCCATGCCGGTGGTCTCCTCTGGGTTTGGCTGGCGTTCGGCCAGCCGGGGTGGCCAAGCGGTGCCGTGGAGCGGGGCAGGGGCACGGGCGCGAACGCGGACGCGGACAATGCACGCGTCTGTGCCGGGTGCGGGCGGCCGCTTGACCCGCTACGGTCGGAGTATTGCGCAGTCTGCCTGACCAAGATGGAGGTGCGCGGTCCCGTCGACGTTGGCAGTCTTCAGCGCACCCGTGAGCTGTTGCCACCCCTGTCGGCGCTGATCCTTGGGCTGGCGGTGATGGACGCGTGTGCGACCATCTACGGTTACCAGAGGGGTTTCATCGCCGAGGCAAACCCGTACCTGGCCGCGATCTTGCTCCGCAGCCCGCTCCTGATGTGTGCCACGATCGTTGGGGTGACGGTCCTCGTCCTGCTTGTCGTGCGCTGGGCGGTGCTGAGGCGGCCCGACCTGATCTGGGCGATGTGGCTCATCGTAGCGATTCGGGCGATCGTGGCACTGATGCACGTCGCATGGATCATCCGCGTGGTGTACGGAGTGCTTGCCGGTGGCTAGGATTACGGCCCGGACAGATACCTACATCACGCTGACCAGGTACATCAGGGGCAGGACTGCGACAAAGACCGCCGTGCTGATCAGCCAGAGCAGGTTGGCGAGGTCGGTGTCCAGTTTGTACAGCGAAGCAGCCACGAGTGACTTGAAGGCAACCGGCATTGCACCCATGGTTACGAGAACGCGGAGCGGCATCCCGCCGTCAATGCGCCCATATCCGACGGCAAGGCCGACCAAGAGAAGGGAGAGTGGGACAATCAAGTTCTTGATGGCAAGTACGGCAAACACCTCGCGGCGGTAGGTACCAAACGAGGCAAGCTTCATGTTCAGGCCGGCGGAAACCAGGAGCAGCGCCGTCGCGACCATGACAAACGGTTCCATCAGGTTGCCCACAGCGGGTGGCCGCACGACCCCCGCCCAGTTGAGCAGGGCACCGAGCCCGATCCCCAACAGCGGCAACATCACCATAATGTCCCGCAGGAGCGCGCCGACGTCCACTCTTATCCTTGCGCCGCCGGTACCACCCTCGGAATACATCTTGGCGAGCGGAAAGCCGATCGTGAAGTAGATCAGCGGCTCGAACAGCTTGAACAGCGCAGACAGAGCGTAGCCCGCCTCGCCGTAGAACATGAAGGCCGTCAATCCGCCGAATGACGTGATGTTGGTGAACGTCCCGCAGTTGAACATCGCACCAGCCTGTTGGGAAGCATGGTTGAGCCGCCGGCTGGCCAGGATCGACGCACCGCCGCTGATGACGTGGGAAAAGGCGCCGATCAGTGGGTACAGCACCAGGGTGCCGCCCGAAAGGCGCAGCCCCCAGAATGTGTTGACCAGCATCAGGGGCATAAAGACCAGCATGACTACCTTTTGCAGCTTGGCGGCGACGGCGCTGAGCTTGCGCGCACCGTCGGTCGGGTCCCAACGCAGTACATAGAGGCGTGCCGCGTAGCCGGCGGCCAACGAGATGACGATCACAGCAACGGTGTTGAGCAGCTTGGACAAGTGATGGCCCCCATCGTTGGCCGCCCTGCCAGGCGGCTGAGGTTGTCTCAGCGCGGTGTCGTGCGGCAGCCCTTCTGGGTGCGGTTCGTGAGCTATCCTGGCTCTCCTGCTGTGGATGCCTGAAGTCCAGAGCGCTCATTCTCATAGGAAAGCACCGCAGCGAGTTCGATCGAGAGCAAGCAGCGCGACGCGTTGCGGCAAAATTGGGCTGGATTTCACGTACTGCGCATAGTATAGTCGGGTTGTTGAGGTGAATGAGCGCTCACTCATCAACTCCACCGCCTCACTTCCGGGAGGTCCAGACGTGCCACAACAACTCTCGTCGATGCCGCTGCTGTTTGTGCGACTCGCACTTGTCATCCTGCTGGTCGTGATCGCCACGATCTTGCTTCGCCGCGGCAAAATCAACGCCAGCATTCGAACCGCTTTCCTGATTGGCGGCGTCGCCGTCCTCGGATTCGCCTTTGGTCTATTTGGGCCGGCCAGCCTTGATCCCAACCCTGTCTTTGCCTTGCGGTCCTTCCTCAGGTCTGCCTTCGGAGCGGCCCCCTCCGTGCCCCCTGGCGCCGTAGTCCCCGGCAGTGGTCCGGCAACCAGCCGGCTGCCCGTAGGCGCGCTGCTCGGCGTAATGTTGCTCGTTGGCTTTGTCTCCAACAAAGGAATCTGCGGCTGGGCATGTCAATTAGGGATGGCACAGGACCTCCTGTACCGGATCAAGTCGCCAAAGCTCAAACCGCCATTCTGGCTGACCAACGTGATCCGGATCGGCGCGTTCACGCTGCTGATCGGCGGCCTAGTGTCTGCGGGATTAGATTGGATCGGCGTCGTCGATCCTTTCCAGGTGTTTCGGTTGAGTTTTGGCGGAGTGGCAGGGGGCTTCATCGCGATCATCCTTGTCGCCAGCATCTTCATCTACCGGCCCTGGTGTCAGTTCCTCTGTCCATACGGACTCGTAAGTTGGGGTTTGGAGCAGTTTAGCGTCATGCGGCCACGTATTAACCGCTCCATATGCACTGGCTGCAAAAGATGCGTGAGGGCCTGTCCAGGGCATGCTATGGCCGATATCTACGCCGGCAAGGCAGTCCATGCGGACTGTTTTGCGTGCGGCGCATGCATAGCCGCTTGTCCAAACCAGGGCGCGATCGGATGGCGGACATCGCGCGAGGGAGGGATACCCCACGGTGACGACCAGCGCTGACCGGCAAGAACAGATCCGGCGAGCGGCGGCAACGGTAATTGCCCGCAATGGTTTCCACACGAGTACCGTTGATCTGATCGCGAGCCAGGCCGGGGTGGCGGTCGGGACAATCTACAACTACTTTGCTGATAAAACCGACATTCTGCGGCAGATTTTTGCTACGGAGCAGGCGCGCCGGCGTGTGATGTTCGCGACGATTAGCGCGCTCGACCTACCGGCGGTCGACAAGATCCTGCGCGGCATTGGTGAGCACCTGGCATCGATTGCCGAGGACGACTCGGCGGCGCGGATCTTGTTGCAGGAATCCGCGATGCCCCAAATCACCGGCGTTATGCCGCCGGTGCGGGGAGGGGCTTTGGCGGAATTCATCGGCGTCGCGGCTGCGCAGGGCGTGGCTCAGGGTCAAATAACGTGCGACGCGTCGTCCCTCGCCGTCGTACTCACTGGCGCCGTGATGGGGTTGGTCGAGGCGCATGTCCGCGCCACGCCTGGTTCTGACCGGTCTGCAGTCGCGACGTCCAATGCTTGTTGTTTGCCACCGATACTCGCGACAGGACTAGCAGAAATCGAGCGGCTGCTACGCTACGGCTGCTGCCGCACCCAAGCACACCGAGAACAGGAGGAGACTAAATGAGCATGTGCCCAGGTAGGCCGGCATTGTTGGCGCTTTTTGACGACAAGTTTGAGGGTCTACGGCAACGCGGCATCGCGGCGATCGCTCAGCTCAGTGACGAGGACGTCAACTGGCGGCCCAATGAAGAGAGCAACAGCGTGGTTAACCTTGTCGCCCACATGGCGGGCAATCTGCACCAGACCATCGAGGGCGCGATCGGTGGGCGGCCAGACCATCGAAACCGCGATCTGGAGTTTAATACGCGCGAAGTGCACACCGTTGAAAGCATAACGGCGGTCTTCGATCGGGCGTTGACCAGCGCAAAGGAGGTCGTGGCCGCAGTTACTCCGGCCGACCTAACGCGGGTGGTTATTGTTCACGGCCGCGAAACGACAGTGCTGGCAGTATTGTTCTCGGTCGCGACCCACTTGAGCGAGCATCTCGGGCAGATGATGTACATCGCCAAGATGAAGAAGGGATCGAGCTATCAGGTGCTATCGGTAGCGCACAAGCGCCCGACCTAGCCTAATTCGGGCGCTGGACACAAATGAGCGAGGGCAGGACGCGGTCAGACCGCATCCTGCCCTCATTCTTGCCCCGTCTACTTGGGCTTTTCCGCCTCAGCGTTGATATCGTAGTCCACATGCTCTGGCACGGCAGCCTTGGCGGGCTCCCCAGACGGCGCCGGTTTCTTTGCTGTCGCATCGTCCGCATCCGTCGCCGGGTGCGGATCAGCCGGCGGCAGCGTGCCGCCGCTGTAGTCGAGTTCGCTGATCACGGCTCCCGGTGGCGCAATGGGCTTGTCGTCGGCCGGCCGGGCGGCCGCTTCGCGCCTGGCCTCCTCGACCTCCTTGTCAAAGTTGAGGTGTCCGCCAACCCTGGGAAGAGCGGGTGCCATGAAAGTCCCGCTGGTGTCACCAAGGACCATGCCGTGTGATGGCGCTTCCGGGCCTGGCTCACGTGGCTCCCTGGGCGCTGACGGTTGCTCGTCCTCATCTTCGCCCGGCACCGGCGGCGCGACCGGCACGGTAAACTGTCCGCTGGTCTGACCGAGAACGACTCCATGCGACGGTGCAATTGGTCCCGGTTCGACTGGTTCCTTTGGCGGTTCAAGAGTCTCGCGCGTCGCGGCCGACTCACCCAAGGTTGACATCGTCGACAGCATGCCCTGGACGGATCCACTGCTGTCGTCAATCGTGGGTATCACTGCGGCCGATGAGACGGTGCCCTTCAATGGGTCATCCGCCTCCTCCGGCGCTCCGGACTGCACAGGCGTGTCGCCCTTGGTGGTTGGCTCGCCCAAAGTGGACATCGTCGAAAGCATGCCCTGGACGGATCCACTGCTGTCGTCAACTGCCGGGATTACCGCGGCCGACGGGACCGTGCCGCGCAACGGGTCCTCCGCCGCCTCGCTAGAATCGGCAGGTTTTGTCTCCTGCGGCTCGTCCGCGCAAACCAGGTAGTTCTTGACCCCGGCCACGTCGGCGACGCCGGCGGCGATCAGTTCGCATGCATTGGCCATTCCACGATTTGGCACGGTGCCTGACAACGTGACAACCCCATGCGACTCGTCGATGCCGATACTATCGGCAATGGCCACCAAGTCAGGGTTGACCTTCATTGCCATCCGGACTTTGAAACCTAAGATGTCTTCTGTCATACGGTAGCCTCCTTTTAGTGGGCGATGGGGAGAGGTGAACTGCTTCAACTAAAATCATAACACGAATTGATGCTTTCGCTGAAATGTTGCGCCAATTAATTCCTAGTATTATACAAAGGAATACCGCATGGCCATCGGGACAATGGGCTGAGCTGGCAGGCGTGGGCTCGGCCGTGCCGAACACTCTAGCCCTATGAGCAAACCCCATCTGCCTCCGGTTGCGGCCGGCGGCCTGCCGGTCTCCCGCAATGTGCCAGTGATCGCCGTCACCGCGGGCCTCAACGTCGCGGCGATGATGATGTACGCGCCTGTGCTCTCGCTGATCCTGCGTGACCTTGGTGCGTCTGATCTGGTCATCGGCATGTCCAACGCAGCATGGCTGGTTCTCAGCGCGGTCTGCCAGTATTTTGGCGGTCGCCTCTCCGACCGGCTCGGCCGCGTGCCGGTGATTGCCTGGCCTGGCGTGCTGTCGGGCGTGGCCCTTGCCCTCTGCGCCCTCGCCCGGTCATGGCCGCTGTTTGTCGTGCTGTACGCTGTCTACCAGGCAGGACATGGCATCCAAGGGCCTGTGTTTTCGTCCATCGTCGGGGAGTCCGTCCAGCCGCACCTGCGCGGACGAGCTTTCAGCCGCATTGAGATCGCCATCGGAGCCGGTGTAATCGTTGGCCCCTTGATTGGCTCCCTGCTGATGTCCACGATCGGCCTCAACTGGCTGTTGGTGGTCTCCGGCGTGCTCCTGGTCGGTGCCGCTTCGGTCCGGCTCGTTTATCTCCGTGAAACCAAGCCTGGCGATACCCAGCAGGCGACATTTGCCATCACCTCGCTGGCCAGACCCCCTCTGGCACGGGCGATGGTCGTCCTGATCAGCGTTAACGCCATGTTTGCCTTGACCCTGTGGGGGCCGTTTATCTCACTGCACGCAGCGGATGTGATGGGGCTTAGCCGCCCAGCGATTAACCAGCTCGCAGCCGTGGGATCGGCCGTGGGTATGGCAGCAACATTTCTCGCCGGGCATGTGGTTACGACTGCCGGCGCACCCAGGGTGTTGCGCGTGGCAATGCCCGCGCTTGCCGGGGCCGGCGTGGTCTGGTCGCTCCAGCGCACCACCGGTTTGATCGTCCTCGCCTACATCGCGATGTATGCGATGTTTGAGTTTTTGGTCATCGCCTCGGACACTTTCAAGGTCCAGGCAGTGCCGGACAATGTCCGCGGCCGGGCCCTGGGCGCGATGGGCATGGCCAACAACCTGGTTACGGCTCCATTGATTCCGGCCGCCAGTGCGCTGCGCGCCACATTTGGCAGCGGCGCGCCGTTTTTCGTCGCACTGGTGCCTGCTGCAGTCGGTGTCTGGGCGATTGTCAGTTGGGGACTGCACGATCGCCGCAAGAGGCCCGTTGAAGTCCTAAGCGCATCCGTCGAGGGGAGCGAGTCGCCGCATGACCATTAACGCATCCATCGGCGAGCGGCCGGTGCCCGTCGTCCGACTGTTTGCCGCAGTGGACGCACTGCGGCCGGTGGTCGAGGATATTGCCGCGTCGCTGCAACAACACCCGGAGGTCGGTCTGCAGGAGTACTACGCTGCCGATTATCTTGCCGGCGTCCTCGCCGCGCACGACTGGCCGGTAGAGCGCGGCACGGCAGGCCTCGCGACTGCGTTCCAGGCCAGGGTGGGGGAGGCCCGCCCCGCGATCGCGTTTCTCGCCGAATACGATGCCTTGCCCGGCATCGGCCATGGATGTGGGCACAACCTGATTGCGGGAGCGTCCATTGCGGCGGCGCTGGCGTGCGGCCTGGTGCTGCCGCCTCGGACGGCGGCGGTTTCCTGGTTGGTGGTCGGCACACCCGCCGAGGAGTCCTACGGCGGCAAGGTCGCCATGGCGGACGCCGGCGTGTTTGACGACATCGATGCAGCTTTGCTGGCCCACCCGGGACGGCTCAACAGTGTAGGAGGGGCGTCATGGGCGTCACATCCAGTTGAATTGACCTTCCGCGGCAAGCCCGCTCATGCCGGCGGTGCGCCGCAGGACGGTATCAACGCGCTCGATGCCTGCGTACAGGCCTATACGATGATCCGCAATCTGCGCAATCAGCTGCGCGATGACGTCCGCCTGGCTGGCGTGATAACCCACGGCGGGGATGTCCAAAACGTAATCCCCGAGTTTGCGCAGATGAGGTTTACCGTGCGGTGCAAAGAGTGGCGCTTTATCGAGCAAACCTTGATCCCCCGTGTCATTGCCTGCGCGGAGGCGGCTGCGACGGCCAACCTCGCCACGTTGGAGTGGCGGCACCACGAGATGTTGTTTAAGGAATGCCTTACGCATCCGGTGCTGCAGGAGTTGGCCGGCCGGTACTTTGCCGCAGTCGGTGAGGAACTCATACCGACGCCCGCTGGCGTAGGCGGAGGCACGACCGACGTCGGCGCCGTTACATGGGCTTGCCCGGCCCTGCAGATCGGCTACCGGATTGGCGACGCCCGCGGCCACTCCCGGGAGATGGCGGAGGCAACCCTCACGCCATACGCAATCGATCAGACGCTCAAGGCGGCCAAGGTCCTGGCGGCGACAGCGGCAGAGCTTGCCCTGCGGCCCGCCCTTCTCGTCGCCGCGCATGAGCACCTGGCGGCCTGCCGGGCCAGGGGCGACGCGTAGCGCCTTAGCCTTCGGTCGGAGCCTGACTGTCCGGGCGGGGATATTCGACCGCCATGATGCTAAACCCACGGTCGGCGTAAAGCGTAGCACCGGTAATCGAGCGCGCCAGATCGGACGCGAGAAACAATCCCACATCCCCAACCTCCTCGATCGTCACGTTGGCGTGCATGGCGGAGCGCTCTTCGTAGATCGAGCGCAGGGTCGAGACCTTGCGGATTGCACCGGCCGCGAGCGTTTTGAGCGGCCCGGCCGACACTGCGTTGCAGCGGATGTTGGCCGGGCCCAACTCTGCGGCGAGATAGCGCACACTGCACTCCAGGGCCGCCTTGGCCGTGGCCATAACGTTGTAGTGGGCGACAACGCGCTCCGCGGCGAGGTACGATACCGTGATGATCGAGCCGCCGCCTGCGGCAGTAAACAGGGGCACCGCCGCATTGGCGCACGCGATCAGCGACCACGCCGAAACCTCATGGGCCAGCTTATAACCCTCCCGGCTGATGGCGCGGAATTCACCGATCAGGTCCTCGCTCCGCGCGTAAGCCATCGAGTGGACGAGCACGTCGAGCTTACCCCAGCGCTCGGTTAGCGCCGCGAACAATCTCTCGACGTCGCCGTCGACGGTCACGTCGCACGGCAGAAGGGGGATTGCCGCGTGGTCGGCAAAGTCGGCGATCAACTCCTCGGCGTTGGCCCGGAAGCGCTCGTGTTGGTACGAAAATGCCAGCTCGGCTCCCTCCCGGTGCAATGCCTCAGCGATGCCCCAGGCGATCGAGCGCTTATTGGCGACGCCCATGACCAGGCATCGTTTGCCGTCCATCAGCCCCATGTCAAACCACCCTTCCTTGCCGTTGCCATGCCGCGCCATACTGGCGAGGCGGAGCGACGGCTGTTGAATCACCCCTATTTGCCTTTGCCGCTGTCCATCCCTGCCCGCGACGTTCGTCTGGGGCAGGCGATCGCTCTTCGGGCCGCGAAGCAATGCGTCTGCGCCTTCGGAAGGGCGCGACAGCCAGACTGAGGAGGCGAGACGATGTATCGGATCGGCGTGGGCGGGTTCGCGACAGAGACCCACACTTTTCTAAACGAGCCGACGACGGTCAAGGACTTCGAAGATTATGGCGTCCTTTGGGGCAACGACGCGGTCGACAACAATCGCGGGATTATGCGCGAGTACGTCGACGGCTATCTGGATGTCCTGCGCGCGGCGGGGCATGAGGCAGTCGGCACAATGGTTGCCTTTGCTGGGGTGCACGGACGTGTGACCACCGAGGCCTTCGACAAGTACCTCGACGGGATGGTGGACCGGTTCCGCGCTGCCGGCAAACTGGACGGTGTGCTGTTGGCCCTGCACGGAGCGATGGCGGTTTCCGGTTGTCCGCGGCCGGAGGCCGAGATGGTCCGCCGCGTCAGGTCCGCGGTCGGTGCCGTCCCGATTATGGTGACGCTTGACCTGCATGCCAATGAAGATCACGAGCTAACCGATCTGGCGGACGCGGTGTTTGTCTGCAAGGAGTATCCACACACCGACATGCGGCCGACCGGGGCCCTGGCGGCCAAGTGCATGCTTGCTACTTTGCAGGGCACGTTCAGACCGGCGATGGCGATCAGCAAGCCAGGGATTATCACCCCAAGCGTCTTTCAGTGGACGCAGGCCAAGCCAGCGACGGATTTCCGGGATCTTGCCGACGAGTGGCAGCGGCGCTATCCGGCAATATACGATATTTCGATCGCGTACGGATTTGGGTATGCGGATGTGCCGGATGCGGGGGCGTCAGTGATCGTCGTGACCGATGGCGACAAGGGATTGGCCGAAGACGCCGCGCGCGATATCGCTAGCTACATGTGGAAGAGGCGGTCCGATCTGGCACTGAAGCCTGTGCCCAAGGCCCCGGAGGCGGTCGCTAATGCACTGCGCCTTGTCAAGCAGGGCGTCCGACCTGTGGTAATCGGTGACGGGTCTGACCGCACTGGCGATAGCACCCACGTGATGCGGGAGCTGCTCCGGCAGGGCGCGCGCAACACGGTGCTTTCGACCATGAACGATCCCTCGGCCGTCCGACAGTGTGAGGCGGCGGGCATCGGCGGCGTTCTTGACCTGGCGCTCGGCGGTTGGGGTCAAGCATCGGGCGAGCCCCTGGCCGTTCGGGGCACCGTCACCTGGTTGGGCAACGGCGATTATGTACTGACCGGGCCCATGGGCAAGGGCAGCGTGGCCCTTTGCGGGCCGTCAGCGGTGATCGACATTGGCGACGGCAATCGGATCGTTATCACCAGCTTTAACCACCAGGTCCTCGATGAGCAGGGGATCCAGTCCTTTGGCTTGGATTTTGACGCCTTTGATATCATGGTCCTGAGATCGCGCGTACACTTTCACGCCTATTACGACCAAGTGGCGGGAGCGACCCTCGAGGTTGACGCCCCAGGCATGGGACCCGCAGATCTAAGTGTCTTCGAGTACCATAACCTTCCGGCAGATATCTTCCCGATCGGTCGAAACTGGCGGCGCTGATCTGAGCAGAGCCTCGGGCGAGCCATCCCTGCGGATGGCGGTAACATCTGCAGGGATGGTGCGACTGCTGTGCAAACAGCCGGACCTCACTGGTTCGAAATGGCGATACATCCGTTTGGCGCGCGATCAAGCCTCGAGGGAGATTGTGATGTCTTGCGCGCCACGCCAAATCAGGTCATGGCCTAGCCTGCGCAAGTGCTCGGAGTTGTCGGTTAGCGTTAAGAAGTGGTTTCCGGCCAGTTGGCCTACTTTGCTAGCAAATCGAGTGGGGCCGTACGGCACGAGGATTTCCGCCTCGCTTAGACCGGCCGGGTGCCAAAGAACCTGGCCGGGGGCGGGGTAGCTGGTGTGGTTTTCGTAGCCAACGCCAAGGCTTTGGTCACCGAGGGGTACCCAGCCAGCTTCGCCGCTCCACCGGGCCTGCATGAGCTTGCCGCGGAACGGCAACCAGGCCAGGAATGCGCGGCATGTCTCCGGTGCTAGCTGCTCCTCCAGTCGAGCGCGGAATGCATAGGGGCCGATGACTACGCTAAGCGTGCGCATGGGATGATGCCTCCCTTTAAGCCGGTGGTTGGACTTACCTGACTTTCGCGGTATGATTTCGCCGTATTGATATATTAGGCCTGCTTGATACGCACTGTGCCTCAAGCTGGCTGCGAGAGGGCTGAGCGGCAGGAATCGAGCGCTCGGTGGGGAAGATTTGCGTCTTCGGAACCGGCTTGGTTGTGCGGCAACTGGTGCTAAGGGGTGAGCATGTGACGACTGGCGATGGACGGCGGACTGTCGGCATTCCACAGGCGCTGTTTTACTATCGCTACTTCCGGGTCTGGCGCGCCTTCTTTGCGGAGCTGGGCTTGGATGTCGTCACCTCGGGTCCGACCAACCGTCTGATCCTTGATTGGGGAGTCGAGGAGGCAGTCACTGACGCCTGCGTGCCGATCAAGATCATGCATGGGCACGTCGCCGCCCTGGTCGACCGGGCCGTCGACTTCGTGTTCGTGCCGCGGATCGTCAGCACCAACGGCCGCTCGGTCTACTGCCCCAAGTTTCTCGGTCTACCCGACATGGTGCGTGGTGTGATCAAAGGCAAGACCCAGATGATCGCCCCGCGATATGATTCGCGCCAGGGCCGGACTAGTCTAGTCGAGGCAGCCGTTGAGGCTGGGGAGGCCGTCGGTGCCGACCGGGCATCGTCCCTGCGGGCGCTCGCCGTTGCGGAGGCTACACTGGCTGCAGAGCAGGCTCAGTCAAGATCGGCCGTGCGACAAGCGGACGCCAAACACGACCTGACCTTGGCGATCGTCGGTTACCCTTACGTCGTCCACGATCCGTACCTCAACCTTGATCTCGCGGCCAAGTTGGATGAGATGGGGGTCGCGGTCGTCACGGCGGATGACCTTCACGCTGAGCAGTGGCTAGCCTACCGGGGACACCTCGGCAAGGACCTGTTCTGGACCTACAGCGAGGAGGCGGTGCTGGCCGGCTATTACTTCCTTGACCGTCCGAGTCAGGTGGATGGGCTGATCCATATCACCGCTTTTGGCTGCGGGCCCGACTCCGTAGCCGACACCCTGTTGGCGCTTCGCGCGGAGGAATGTGGAGGCACCCCGTATCTTGCCCTGATGGTTGATGAGCACACCGGTGAGGCGGGCATTCGCACACGGCTTGAGGCCTTCACCGATATGATCCGACGGCGTAAGCGGCGGGCCAAGGACGAGCGTGCCGCGACTGGCGGGGCGGCGGACGCCAAAGACCGCACTGCGGCGACTAGCGCTTCGCCCAAAGTCTACCGGCCAATCCGCGGTCCGGCGCCACGGCGGGTGACTTTCCCCTACATGGGCACATTGCCCGAGGTGTTTGCCGAGGTCTTAGCGGAGATGGGCAACGATGTGATCATGCCGCCGCGGCCAACGCGACGTACGCTCACGCTGGGCACGTCGATTTCGCCAGAGTTTGCCTGCTTGCCGCTCAAGATCCTGATGGGCACCTACCTTGAAGCTCTGGCCATGGGCGCCGACACGATCGTGTCCTCCGGTGGGGTGGGGCCGTGCCGGGCAGGACTCTACACAATGGTGCATGCGAAGTTGCTGCAGGCCACGGGACACTCGGTGGAGATCCTGACCTTGGAGCCGCCGATGATGGACCTCGGTGGTTTCATCGGGCACATCCGGCGGCTTAACCGCCGCCGACTGCCGCCTTGGCGATTGGTCAGCCTGGTTTGGCGCGCCTGGCGCAAGATCCAGGCCCTCGACGAGCTGGAGAGGGTTTCCCATTGGGTGCGGGCCTGCGAGTTGCGGCGTGGTGACACCTCGCGGGCATGGGAGCAGGTCAAGACGGCGATCTATGGCGCCAAGACCAGGCGTGCGGTCGAGGGAGCGCGACGGGCCGGCCGCGCCTTACTGGAAGCTGTGCCCCTCCGCGAAGGATATGTGCCGCTACGGGTGGGCATCGTCGGGGAGATCTATGTGCTGGTGGAGCCGTCATCCAACTTCGAGCTGGAGGAAATCCTTGGTCACATGGGCGTCGAGACGGTCCGCGCCATCTACATGAGCGGCTGGACCAAGGAGAGCAACCTCTTTGGCCGGCCGGATCAACGCAAGGCCGAGGACGCCGAGCAGGCCGCAATGCCCTACCTGGGCGAGATGATCGGTGGCCACGGCCAGGAATCGGTCGGCAACGCCATCAAGTTTATCGAGGCGGGCTTTGACGGCATCATCCAGCTGGCGCCGTTTACCTGCATTCCTGAGATTGTCGCCAAGAGCGTTCTTGAGCGGGCGGCACATGACAAGGGGTTTCCGCTGCTGTCGCTTTCGCTTGATGAGCAAACAGGTCAGGCAGGCCTGGAGACACGGCTTGAGGCGTTTGTCGAGTTGCTCCAGCGCAAGCGATCCCGCCGTCAACCTGGCACAACGAGCGCGGCGGGTGGTGCGGCCAGCCGGCTTGCTCCGGATGGCGAGCCGGTGACCGCGGCGGCCAAGGCGGCGGTTGCGCCAAACGCCATGCACGCGATCGCGACGCCCTGCGTCCGTGGAGAGGATGATCATTGATGAACCAGGTCTACCTGGGCATTGACGTCGGGTCAGTCAGCACTAAGTTTGCCGTCGTCGACGTGGACGGCGGCTTGGTCGATAGCCTTTACCTACGTACTGACGGCCAGCCGATCCGGGCGATCCAGCAGGGGCTCGAGACGATCGAGCAGCGCATGGACCCGCTGTCTGTCATCGACGGCGTCGGCGCGACCGGCAGCGCGCGCAGGCTCGCCGGCGTCCTTTCCGGCGCGGATGTCATCCGCAATGAGATCACCGCTCACTCGGTTGCCGCGCTACGCTTTGTGCCTGACGTGCGGACGATTATCGAGATCGGCGGCCAGGACTCCAAGCTTATTATCGTCCGTGACGGCGTAGTAACCGACTTTGCCATGAACACCGTCTGCGCCGCCGGCACTGGCTCGTTCCTTGATCACCAGGCTTCGCGCCTGGGCGTGCCGATCAGCGAATTTGGCTCGATGGCCCTCAGCGCCAAGCACCCGGTGCGCATTGCGGGCCGGTGCGGAGTCTTCGCCGAGTCCGACATGATCCATAAGCAGCAGGCAGGGTATGCCACAGAAGACATCGTCGCCGGCCTCTGCGAGGCGCTCGTGCGCAACTACCTCAACAACGTCGCGCGCGGCAAGCGGATTGAGGGGCCGGTGGTATTCCAGGGCGGCGTGGCTGCCAATCTGGGGATCAGGGCCGCGTTTGAGCGCTCCCTTGAACAACCGGTGATCGTACCGCAACGCTACGAGGTCATGGGGGCCATTGGAGCTGCCTACCTTGCCCAGGAAACCACCCACCTGCGATCAGCCACGGCCTTTCGTGGCTTTCAGATCAGCCAGGCTAATTGCCGGACGACTGCCTTTGACTGTCAAGGCTGCCCAAACCTCTGCGAGGTCGTTGAAGTGCGCCTTGAGGGGGAGGTCCTTGCCCGCTGGGGTGACCGTTGTGGCAAGTGGAGCCACGGCGAGTTAGCCAACGGCGCGATGTGAGCTTTCTGGCGGAGCCGTCGAGGGAGTTGCCTCAACCAAGGCTACTTTGCTGCAGATTTTGCCAATTAGCCCTGGCTTTTGTGCATCAGTCCTGATACAGTTGTTCTTGCCAGCGTTAGTGGTGGTAGCTCCTTTCGAAGTTCTCTGAGCGAGAGGATCCATTCCCGTAACAACGCGGCCAAGACCTTCGAAAAGGGGCGACACAATGCAGGACAAGACTCTTACTTGCCGCGACTGCGGCAAGCCCTTCACCTTTACGGTGGGGGAGCAGCAATTCTACGCTGAGCGTGGATTCCAAAATGAGCCGAGCCGGTGCCCGGAGTGCCGTAACGCACGTCGCGGCAGCTCACCCGGTGGCCGTATGGGCGGCGGCAATGGCCGTTCGTTCGGCGGCGGCGGTGGCATGGGCGGCGAGCGTCGGATGTATCCGGCCGTTTGCTCAGCCTGTGGCAAGGAGACCGAAGTTCCGTTCCAGCCGCGCGGTGACCGTCCGGTTTACTGCAGCGACTGCTTCGAGCGTCAGGGCTCCCGCGGCCCACGCCGCTAAGCACCGACTCTAAAGCACGGTTTGCCCGTTAGGGCAGAGATGGCAAAACAACCTGGGGCACAGCCCCAGGTTGTTTTGCTCTTTTTTGCCGTCTCTGCCGTCATTTGACCGTCGCCTGGCCGCCGCGACCGCATTGGCCGCAAGCTGCTACTTGAACGACTTGCTCCAACGCAGGTAACGGTAGCCTGGCGCAAATCCGATAGCGTAGTAAAATTGCTGTTCCGAACCCACGTAGGCTTTGGTGGCACCTTCGGCAGCGCATCGGCGCAGGCCGGCCAAGACTGCCGCTCGGCCGAGGCCGAGCCGGCGATAGGTCGGATCGGTGGCTACCGGCTCGACCATCGCGGTCCGGTTGACCGGCTCGTACCAGTGCCCCGCAAGCGAGGCGTAGTTGCCATCCGGTGCGACGACGATCATTGTCAGGTCATGCCGGAAATGCGGCCCTGACTGCATCAGCGCCCGGTCGATCAGGCCTTCGGCAGGCGGCTCCCCGGCATGGTTAAAGCCCCGCCACATCACCCGATGGACCTTGACCAGGTCGTCTTGCTCGGCAAGGCTGAGCAATTTAAACCCGGCGGGCAGGGGCGCCTCTGGAATTGACTCCGGCCCATCGAGCGTCATTGTCGCTGTGGCATCGGACTTGCCATCGTGCTCGAAACCGCGTGCCATCAACGCATGATTGAGGGCATCGTCCTCGGTGTGGGCATAGATGCGCAGGTATTCGACGCCACCAGCATCGACACCACGCAGATGCTGCTCCGCGTACTCAATCGTGGCCGCAGCGAGCGTCGCGCGGTGTGCCGGCGCAAAATGGCAGTACACAGTGCCCGGCCGGTCTTCATGGTTTGCCACTGCGATGATCTCTCCGTCGGCCTCCCAGATCCCGATCCGGCTGAGGGTGGCGCGGTCGAGCGCGGGGTGGGTATGCATGTAATCCCACCGTGAGCGCAGCCAGTTTAGATCGCGGTTGGCGGGCGTGCCGCTTGTCACCAAAAACCGCCCGATCCGTTCATAGTCATCCGCACGGCCATAATGTCGCAGTTTGATGCTCATTGCGCACCTCCGTAATTGCGAGCCCGCATGGGCGGGACGATTCTGGTGTCCATTGTGGCAGAACGGCGGCCGAGGAGCAATGCGGCGGCTTCCCGGCCGTGCCGCCTGGGGCTGCCGGTGCTCGGCGACCATGCCCCGTGACTTAACCGCAGCTAAAGCACATGTTGTGTCGATGGCAGGGCTCAGCATGGGGATGCCGAATGCAGAAAAGTGGTTTGGGAGTGTGCGGACATCTGGCAAGTCTGCGACGGTTGGAGGATTTGGCGTGCTTGATGCGTTGTTGCAGGGTTTTACCGGGCTGACGTGGGGCAGGGTGGCGATGTTCGCCATCGGTCTGACCTTGATCTACCTGGCCATTAAAAAGCAATATGAGCCGATGATCCTGTTACCCCTCGGATTTGGCGCGATCCTTGCCAACATCCCGTTTTCCGCGGCCATTGGTGAGCACGGCGTGCTGACCATCCTCTACGATGCGGGCATTACCACTGAGCTTTTCCCGGTGCTGATCTTTATCGCCGTCGGGGCGATGATCGATTTCAGCCCGTTGCTGCGCAATCCCGTGATGTTTTTCTTTGGCGCCGCCGCGCAGTTTGGCATTTTTGCGACGATTCTCGTCGCGATCGGACTCGGGTTTGACCTCAAGGAGGCGGCATCGATCGGGATCATCGGCGCGGCGGACGGCCCGACGTCGATCTACGTCGCGGCGCGTTTTGCGCCAGGGCTGTTGGCGCCGATCTCTGTCGCAGCTTACTCGTACATGGCCCTGGTGCCGCTGATCCAGCCACCGGTCATCCGGGCGTTGACCACGCAGGCAGAGCGCCGGATCCGCATGGATTACCAGGATGTGCCGATCCCCAAGGCCCTCAAGATCGTGTTTCCGATCGCCGTGACCCTGCTGGCTGGATTGCTGGTGCCGATGGGCGTGGCGCTTATCGGTCTCTTGATGTTTGGTAACCTGATCCGCGAGTGCGGCGTGTTGGAGCGGCTCTCCCTGTCGGCGCAAAACGAGCTTGCTAACCTGGTCACGCTCCTGCTTGGGATCACCATCGGATCCACGATGACCGCCGAGGCCTTCCTCAATTCGCACACGTTGCTGATCCTGGGCATGGGCCTGGTGGCGTTTATCTTTGACACCGCGGGCGGCGTCCTATTTGCCAAGCTGGTCAACCTGTTTCTCAAACGCAAGATCAATCCGATGATCGGGGCCGCTGGCATCTCAGCTTTCCCGATGTCGGCTCGCGTGATCCACAAGATGGGCCTCGCCGAAGATCGCTCCAACTACCTCATCATGCACGCTATCTCGGCAAACGTTGCCGGGCAAATCGGATCGGTCATGGCGGGCGGCGCAGTTCTTGCGCTCGTGCCCGCACTGCTTAAGTAGGCCGGAGGTGGTTTCATGTCAGAGACGATGATCATGGGCGTCCAGCTGGCCTTGTATGGCCTGGGCACGGTGTTTGCGGCCCTGGTCGGCTTTGCCTTGCTCGTGATGGTGCTGCGGCGGACGATGACACCGCCTGCCGCCGAAACCGCTCCCGCCGACGAGCAATCTTGACGCAAAGGATGTGAACCAATTGAAGGTACCGGACCAAAATACCCTGACTGAGGTCTTTGCCACTGTCGACGCGAGTCGCGAAGAGCTGATCGGCGAGCTGCAACAGCTCTGCCGGCAGCCAAGCATCGCGGCCCAGGGAATCGGCATGGTGGAGACCGCCGCTATGGTCAAGCAGATGATGGAGGACGCCGGGCTCAACGTTGAGCTGGTGGAGACGGGCGGATTCCCGGTGGTTTATGGCGAGCTCGACGTCGGTGCCCCGCGGACGCTGCTCTTTTATGATCACTACGATGTCCAGCCGCCCGAGCCGCTCGATGAGTGGACCTATCCGCCGTTTGGCGCTGAGATCCATGATGGGGTGCTGTACGCGCGGGGCGTGTCGGACAACAAGGGCAATTTTGCGGCGCGCATCCAGGCGATCCGGTTGCTGCGACAAGCCGCGGGCGACCTGCCGGTTAACATCAAGTTCATCTGCGAGGGCGAGGAAGAGATCGGCTCGGAGCACCTCGGCGAATTCATTCTTGCCAACGAGGGGCGCCTCAAGGCGGATGCGGCAATCTGGGAGTCAGGCTACCGGCGCGCCAATGGCCAGCCCGGCCTCTATTTTGGTGCCAAGGGGATCCTCTACGTAGAGCTGCGCTGCAAGGGCGCCAACCGTGATCTGCATTCGGCCTCGGCGGCGATCATCGAGAACCCCGCCTGGCGGCTCGTCTGGGCGCTCAACACCTTCAAGGGCGCCGATGAGCGGATTTTGGTCGAAGGGTTTTACGACGACGTTGTTGCCCCGACCAAGACCGACCTCGAGTGGCTAGCCAAGATGGCCGGTGGCGAGCAGGAGCGGCTTCGCTCGCTTGGCATCAAGCAGTACTTACTCGGCCTGACTGGTGTCGAACTCGGCGTCAAGTCGTTGTTCCAGCCGACCTGCACCATCTGTGGCCTGACTGCCGGTTATCAGGGCCCTGGTTCCAAGACCGTGCTGCCCAAACAGGCCAGCGCCAAGGTTGATTTCCGTCTCGTGCCCAAGCAGCGGCCGGAGCGTATCCTGCAGTTGGTTAAGGATCATCTGGCCAAGCATGGTTTCGGCGACATCGAAGTCATTGTCCACAGCTTTGAGCCTGCCGGCCGCACGTCGCTCGACGATCCGATCGCCAAGGTACTGATCGAGACCGCGCGCGAGGTCTACGGCCTCGAGCCGTCGGTCGCCCCAACCCAGGCCGGTAGCGGCCCGATCCACTGGCTGGTCGACCATCTGGGCATCCCGACCGGCTCGATGGGTGTCGGCTGGGACAAGGCCAACAACCATGCGCCGGACGAGAGCATCTGCGTCGACGACTACTTCCTCAATCTCAAACATGTGATTATGCTGATGGCCCGCTATGCGGAGTGGCAGGCGGAGGACCAGACCGACTAGTCGGTGCGGCGCCCCGCGAAACCGCCTCGGTGAACGTGGATGTCGACAGCGATGCGCCCCGGAGCAGCCGCTCCGGGGCGCATCGCAGTATCACAGGCACACGCCGGCAACCAGTGGACCTTGTGCCGGCTGACGATCGACTAGCGGTACATGTTGGAGATCTTGAGGTGCTCGCTCTCGATGTCGGCCAAAGCGTAAAAGACTTCCTTCATCCGTGGCTCGGGGGCGCGCTCAGCAAATTGGAGGTAGAGCGTCGAGGCCCGGCGCTCACGCCGGTGGCTTTCGGCGAAGTTTTCCTCATCGACAGCGCTGCACTCGACTGCGGGTTTTTCCGGCAGCTCAACGCCGATCATGTCGCATTGCAGCTCAGCGTGCTCCAGCTCTTGCTTGGCCAGGCGGGCAAAAAGCGCCTCGCTAATCTGGTTTTGCGCCTTGTGGCGGCAGGCCGTGTAAAATGCCGTGTTGTTCATTTCCAGCCCGATGGCCTGCTTGACGTCGGCGATCGATTGCTCGGAGAGCTCGACTTTGCCGATGCGCCGCCACTCGGTGGCCGGGACCAGGTACTTTTGGGCGGCGCCGCAGAACGGGCAGCGCTCAGAGGCGACCGGCCCCAGGTAGGATTCGCCGCAGATCTGGCAGCGGAACGGGTGCATCATCTGAATTCCCCCTCATAAGTGTTTGTGCGGGGCGCTCCCGCCGGTAACTGGCAACCAGAGGCAGCGCCGCTCATGCAATACATGTTATTGATGTTCACCAATGTTAGACTTGATCCCTGCCGGTCTCGTTGTCGTCTGGATGTGCAAACGTCCGACCAGCCTGCCTGGCCTGACGGCAGAGGCCGGCATAGATGGCCGCAAGCCTAACGGCCAGCAGGGTGGGGTGAAACGCCCGGCTTCGTTCCAGGGCTGCCTGTCCCATCCGGTCCGCCAAGGCTGGGTCATTGGCCAGGGTGCGAACCGCATTTGCCAGCGCGACTGGATCGGCGGGACAGACGAGCCCCTCCTGACCATCGCGGACCAGCTCCCGCGCCGCGGGCGACTCGGCCGTTACGACGGGGAGCCGCATCGCCATCCCCTCCAGCACCGCGAGCCCCTGTGTGTCGATTGCCGAAGTGAAGATGATGCCGTCGACCAGGCCGAGGAAGGCAAAGACCTCGCGCCGCGAAACCTCGCCGGTAAACGTGACCAGGCTCTTGATGCCGAGTTCAACCGCCATCGTGCGTAGTTTTTGACCTTCTGGGCCGTCCCCGATGACGATCAGCCGCCACCGGTCACGGTCTGCGGCGTCCTGGTGGGCAAGCTCAAATATCGTCTCCAGGGCAAGCTCAGGGGTCTTTTCCTTGGCCAGGCGGCCAACCATCGCGAGGGTGAACGGCGCCTTGCCCTGCCGACCGCTGGTGCCGTGTGTCGTCGTCGCCGCCGCTAGCGAGTCGCCGTCGCTGGTTTCGGCGTCGAAGTGCTTGGGGTGCACGCCGGTCGGCAGGATCACCACCGGCTTGTCGATGCCGATCTCGATGAGGAAGTCGCGCAGGTGCTGGGACGGCGCGATCACCAGGTCGCACTCGCCGCAGTAGTTGATCAGGTACTTGCGCATGACCTGCTTGAGCGGTTGTTTGAACGGCGGCAGATACCGCGCGTACTCCTCGTAGAAGCTGTGGCAGGTGAAGACGACCGGACAACCGATCGTGCGCGCAACCGTCAAGCCCACTCGGGCGGCCGCAAACGGCGAATGTGTATGCACCACGTCCGGCTGCAGATCCAGCAAGCGCGTCATCGTTGCCTTGGTCACCGGATTGGTCAGGCGCAGCTTGGGGTAGCCGGGCAGGGGCATCGAAGGAAGCCGGATCACGTCGGGTTCTTCGACGGCGCCGGGGTATTCCGGGGCGACGATCGTTACCCGGTGGCCCAGCCCGCGGAGCTCTTGCGCATAGATATCCATCGAGGTCACGACCCCGCTGATATACGGACGGAAGCTATCGCTGAAAAACAGCACGTGCAAAGATTTGCCGTTACTGCCATCCAACTCAGAGGCTGAAGCGATCGAAATGTCAGACGACAACAGCGTTGACCTCCTGATCGTGCGGGCACGCAAAACCGCCGCGTGTCGCACTTAAGGCAGTTCAGTATTTGGCGGCTCACTTCCTGCCAATGCGAGCGCCATTGGGTGAGGGATGCGTTGCCATGGCAGACAGACCGCGGGTCTGTCTCATAGTGACCAACATCATGGCGATTGGTGTTTACCAGTGGCACGGTCGGTCGCCCCGACCGTGTCGCCATGACCAACGGACCGCGGGTCCGTCTCATAGTGACCAACATCATGGCGATTGGTGTTTACCAGTGGCACGGTCGGTCGCCCCGACCGTGTCGCCATGACCAACGGACCGCGGGTCCGTCTCATGGTGACCAACATCATGGCGATTGGTGTTTACCAGCGAAACGGTCGGCAGTCACGACCGTGTCGCCATGACCAACGGACCGCGGGTCTGTCTCATAGCGACCAACGTCATGTCGATTGGTGTTTACCAGTGGCACGGTCGGTCGCCCCGACCGTGTCGCCATGACCAACGGACCGCGATGTCCACACACCGTCCCAACCGCCCCCATCCCTCAATTGTCGTCACCCAGCCTACTGCTCCGCCCAGAGTATCAAGGAAATGCAACATCGAGCGGCGAATTGTCGCGTATTACCCGCCAACGGCGCAGACAGACCCAATGGCACGCCGCCGCAACTCCGCGCGAGTGGCGCTCGGGGTGCTAGTTGGGCAAAAGGAGGTCACAAGGGATGGCTAACGCGGTCGGCAATCAGCTTCTTTGCAGGATCTGCGGTCTTGAGGTCCAGGTCACCAAGGACGGAGTCGGTGTCGTCAGGTGCTGTGGACAACCAATGGCCGTGATCTCCGAGCAAAAGTAGCATCAAGCACGATTTTTGAGCGAGGAGGTGTACCAATGGGCCTGCATAAGAAGGGCGAGGTCTGGCAATGCCAGGTCTGTGGCATCGAGGTTACGGTCACCAAAGAAGGCGGTAGCACGCTGGTCTGCTGCGGCAAGCCGATGGTGAAGAAGAACTAACCGGCAACAACCGGGTTGGCGTATTGGCCTAGTAACTAGCCGATGCGTCGTCACTCTGCCAGGGACGGGGTCGCTCCGGGTACGGACGGATGATCCCGTCCCTTTGTGTGTCTGATCCGCTCGTCGCGCAGTTGTCGCCCCCAACGATGCCAGGTTCTACTGCTCGCGGGCTAGTTGCTCCATGCGCTCAAGCTGGTCGACCGTGCCGGCAACGACGAGTAAGGCGCCGGGCCGGATGGCATGGTCGCCCGATTGGGGCACAATCAGGTTGCCGCCCAGCTTGGTGGCGACGATTTTGACCCGGACGCCGAGGCCGGGCAGTTCGGAGAGGCGTTTGCCGGCGAGTGCCGATTGCGGTCCAACGAGGATTTGGGTCAGATTTTCGTTCATCGTCGTGGCGTCCGTGACCTCTGACATCAGTTGGATGACCGCCGGGTTAATGGCGCTCTTAGCGACCATCTCTGCTGCGACCGTGTGCGGCGAGACGACCCTGGTCGCGCCGGCCAGGTACATGCGCCGTGCCGCGTCGCGCCCCGAAGCGGTTGCGATGATTTCGAGGTCGCGCCTAAGCTCGCGGCACTCCAGGACCAGGTAGACATTGTCGGCATCGCTGGGAAAGGTCGCGATGACGCTCTTTGCCCTGAGGATGCCCGCCTCGATCAGGGTGTCCTGGACCAGTGCGTCGCCGGTGACGGTTGGCAGCCCTCGCGCGATCGCCGTCGCCGCAACCGCTGGCTCGCGTTCCACTATGGCCACGATCTGTTCGAGGCGCAGCAATTGCTCGGCGGTGCGCTCGCCCAGGCGGCCGTAACCGCAGACGATGTGGTGATTGCTGATGGCTGCAAGGGTGCGTTCCATCCGACGATCCCTCCCGCTCAGTACGCGACGCAGTCCGTCCTGAACGACCTCGACGCCGACGCCAAAGACGACCAATAGGCCGCTGACCGCGACGACCATTGCTGTGGTCTTGCCTGCGGCCGTGGCTGGCGTCAGGTCGCCGTAGCCCAATGTCGTCAGAGTGGTGATGGTGAGGTAAAGGGCGTCAAATGGCGCCAGGTCCTCAAACAGCGCAAACAAAAGCGCCGCGGTCACGATGAGCGCGGCGATCAGGGCTAGATAAACTAACAAGCGCGAGCGGAGGCGGCGGCGCAGCGTATCCTGTTGCGCCGCCGCCTCCGGCAGGGGACGATTAACCCTTGCTGTATTCACCGGTCTTGATGTAGTGCCGGAAAAGCTCAAGCAACCGCTGCGATACCGGGCCCGGTTTGCCATCGCCAATCGTATGGCCGTCGACGTCAACGATCGGCAGCACGTCGGGGGAGGTGCTGGTCAGGAAGACCTCCTCGGCATTGAGCATCTCATGGACCGCAAATGCGCGCTCCTCCAACGGGATGCCGGCCGCCTTGGCGCAGTTGATCGTCACCAGCCGGGAGATACCCCAAAGGATGTTGCGCGTCTTGGGCGCCGTGCGGACGACGCCGTCGATAACGGCAAATAGGTTGCTCGAAGAGCACTCGTTGACGATGCCGTCGCGACCGACCAGGATCGCCTCGTAGGCGCCAACCCGGTGGGCAGCGTCCGAGGCCATGCAGTTGGGCAGGAGGTTAAGCGACTTGATCCATGCTTTGTCCCAGCGCTGGTCGAGCACCGTGATCGCCTTGACCCCGTTTGCATGCAGCTCTTTGGGGCTACCGCCAAATTCCTTGGCCCAGGCGACAAAGGAAGGGGCGGTTTCGGGTGCAGGGTAGTAGTGTTTGCGTGGCGCGACGCCGCGCGAGACGTGGAAGTAGATCAGGGCGTTACGATATCCGCTGTCGGTTAGCAATTTGGCCAGGATGGCTTTGACCTCATCGCGGGGGCCGGGCGGCGCGATCTCGACGCCCTTGAGGCTGCGATAAAGGCGGTCAAGGTGGTGCTCCAAGGCAAAAAACTTGCCGTCAAGGACTTTGACGACCTCGTATACGCCGTCGCCGAACACAAAGGCCCGGTCGTCCGGGGAAACCTGCAACTGATCGAGGGTAGTGTACTTGCCGTTATAGTACGCGGCGTCTGGCACGGTGCTGCCTCCTCTTTGTTTGGCGGCCGTCTAGCGGCCTTGGTCTTTGTCGTTGGATAGTTCGCCGTCGGCGGAGGAATCCTGCGCCTCTGGGGGGCCGTCCGGGTGGATGTCGGTCGGATCAAGGGCGGCGATGTAGGGAAGGTGCCGGTAGTGCTCGGCATAGTCGAGGCCGTACCCGACGACGAATTCGTCGCCGATGGAAAAACCAACGTACTCTGGCGTAAGGTCGACGAGCCGTCGCACGGGCTTGTCGATCAGGACGCATATGGCAACCGACGCCGGATGCCGCTCGCGGATGATGTCGCGTACTGCGCGCAGGCTTGCGCCGGTGTCGCAGATGTCCTCGACGATCAGGACGTGACGACCCTCGATCTCCGCACTCAGGTCCTTAAGCAGGCGAAAAGCTCCCGCCTTGGTGCTCTTGCCGTAGCTTGCGACCGCCAGAAAGTCTACTTCGTGTGGGAAGGCTAGGGCGCGCGATAGATCGGCCATGAAGACGTAGCAGCCCTTAAGAATGCCAATCAGCACGGGATCCCGGTGCCGATAGGCTGCTCTGATCTCCATTGCCAGCTCGTGCACTCGCTCTTTGAGATCTGCTTCACCGATGATCGTACGCACGCGCGATTCCCCCTTGACCATTGGGCAGGCGGGCGTAGCGCAGGGCCACGCCCGCCTGGTTGCCATCACTGGATCAGCTGTATCTGCGCTATGCCAGCTTGACGCCTGCGGTTGCCAGGACCTTGGCGAGCTCGGCGCGCTCCGCGTCCGCAAGGGGCAGCAGCGGCCGCCGCAGGGGGCCGCCGTACTTGCCCATCAGTTCGAGGGCAGCCTTGAGGCCGGCAATACCCCAGCGGCCGGTCACCGCCCGGTTGGGCTCCAAGATCAATTGCTGCAATTGCCTGGCCTCGTCCAGCTTGCCGGCATGGAAGAGCTCGACGATCTCGGCGCATTGATCGGGCATGACGTTGGCAACGGCGAGCGTGCCGCCCACGCCGCCCATCAGCAGGGTGGTAAGAAGAAAGCTGCCCGAGCCGGCAAAGACCGAGAATGTGTCATCCGTGCCAGCCGCGATCTCGGAGATCTGCACGATGTCCCCGCCGCTATCCTTGACGCCGGCGATGTTGGGGTGCTTGGCGATTTCGATCACCAGTTGTGACGCGAGGTTGAGGCCTGTGTTGCGCGGCATGTTGTAGAGCATCACCGGCACTGGACAGGCATCGGCCACCTCCCAAAAATAGCGTTTGAGGGCGGCAGGCGTCATGCTGCCTTTATAATAGTGGGGCGTCAAGATCAGGCAGGCGTCGACGCCGAGGTCGGCGGCCTGCCGGGACAGTTTGATGGTCTCACGCGTCGTCTCGCAGCCGGTACCGGCAATCACCATCTTGCTGGCCGGCCAGTTGGCCTTAACCTCGGCGACGAGCTTGATCTTCTCTTCGGGTGTCAGGTAGGCAAACTCTCCGTTGGAGCCAAGGACGACGACTCCCGCCAACTTGGTCCCCGACCACCAGCCAAGGTTGTGCCGCAGCTGGTCAAAGGCGATCTCCTCATCCGCGCTAAACGGGGTCGGTATCGGCGCAAAGATGCCCTGGATCTTTGGTCTTACGCTCATGGCTGTGTCCTCCACTTCTTGTCCGCGGCTACGCGCTGTAGACTTGCTCGGCCGCCGCCACGGCAGCACCCTTGGTGCACTTGTGGCCGGCGCGGGTCAAGAGGCTCTCGAGCGCCGCCAGGACAAGCATGACGTGCCGCCGTTTGGAGCCGTAGCCCATCAGGCCGATGCGCCAGATCTTGCCCTTGCCCTCGCCAAGTCCGCCACCGATCTCAATACCAAACTCGTTGAGCAGGGCATTGCGGATTGTCGCGTCATCGATGCCGGGCGGGATGACGATTGAAGTCAACGGCGCGAGCATCACATCGTCCGCGGCAAACAGCTGCAGCCCCATCGCCCGCAGGCCCGCGCGCAGCGCGACCGCGTTTTGCCGGTGCCGTGCCCAACGCTGCTCAAGACCTTCGGCTTGAGCGAGCCGGAGCGCCTCATAGACGGTGTAAACCAAGTTGACCGGAGCCGTGTGATGGTACGCGCGCGGATTGCCGGTCCAGTATTTTTCGATCAAGGTGAGGTCAAGGTACCAGCTCTGGACCGGGGTAGTACGCTTGGCCAGCTTGGCGCGTGCACGGGCGTTCATGGTCAGCGGCGCGAGGCCGGGCAGGGCTCCTACGCACTTTTGCGCGCCCGAGTAACAGATGTCGATACCCCAGTCATCCACTTCGAGCTGGCAGCCGCCGAGCGAGGTGACGGCGTCGGCCAACAGCAGGCAGTCATACGTGCGCGCGATGCGCGTGATCTCGGCGACAGGCTGCAGGACGCCGGTGGAGGTTTCGGCGTGGACAAAGGCCAGGATCGCCGGCCGGACCTCTTTGACCACGGCCTCCAACTTGTCGGTGTCAACGGCGCCACCCCACGGAAACCGCACCGCCGTAACAATGCCGCCGGCCCGCTCCGCCATGGTCACGATGCGCTCGCCGAAGTAGCCCATCACGGCGATGACGACTTTGTCGCCGGGCTCAACGGTGTTGAAGACGGCCGCCTCCATGCCGGCCATGCCGGTGCCTGGGACGACGATGGTCAGGTCGTTGCTGGTGCGGAAGGTCTTGCGCAGCAGGTCCATGGTGCCGTCCATGATACCGATAAACTCGGGGTCAAGGTATCCCAATACGCCCAGCGAAGCGGCCCGGAGGATCTCCGGATCCACGCTCGCCGGCCCCGGACCGAGCAGTAGTTTGTCGGTGGGGCGCAATTGTTGGTAGCTCAAATCTGTCCGCTCCTTTGCGTCGTGCCTATGCTAATCCTCTACCTGCGTATTTTACGACCGCCGGGGGCCGTTTCCCTTGTGGCTACGTGCCCTACCGTCCAGGGTATTGGCGCCGTGACGCCGAAATTAACCCGGAACACCGGCTAACGCCGCGGTTTGGGAGGACTCATCCTGGACGTCATCCTGGCTACCGATGTTGGCAGCACAACCACCAAGGCCATCCTGCTTGAGCGACACACGACTGGTTGGCGGCTTGCAGCTCGTGAAGAGGCGCCGACCACTGTGGAGGCGCCCTACGAGGATGTGACCGTCGGCGTGCGCCAGGCCGTTTCTCGGCTGGAGCTTGTCAGCGGACGGCGCCTGCTGGCCGATGGCGAGGTAGTGGCGCCGCGCCAAGGAGACGTCGGAGCGGATCTCTACATCAGCACCAGCAGCGCTGGTGGTGGTCTACAGATGGTGGCGGCGGGACTGATCCGGACCTACAGCTCGGCAAGCGCGGAGCGGGCGGCTTTGGGCGCCGGCGCGATCGTCAGTCGGACGATGACCATCACCGACGCCCGCCTTGCGGCTGAGGCAGTCGATCTCATTCGGCGGCTTCGGCCCGACATCGTGCTCCTGTGCGGTGGGACCGACCAGGGCAACGTGCCCGGGGTGTTGACGCTTGCCGAATACATCGCCGTCGCCGATCCCCGTCCGAGGGTTGGTGGTGGTCGACTGCCAGTCATCTATGCCGGCAACCCTGCCGCCCGTGACGAGGTAAGGCGCCTTCTAGGTGACAAGTTCGACGTGTCCGACGTCGACAACGTCCGGCCGGATATCGAAGAGGAGCGCCTCGAGCCGGCACGCAATGAGGTCCACCGCGTTTTCCTCGAGCACGTTATGTCCCGCGCCCCGGGCTACGACCGTCTGCTCCGCTGGGCGGCTCGTCGCCTTGAGCCCACGCCCTCGGCTGTCGGGACGATGATTCGTATGTTTGCCGCGGCAAGCGGGCGCGATCTACTTGGGATCGACATCGGCGGGGCTACGACTGACATTTTCACGGTCATCGGTGGTACGTTCACCCGCAGCGTCAGCGCCAACCTTGGCCTCTCCTACAGCGCAGGCAACGTGCTGCAGCATGCGGGCATTGAGCGGATCCTGCGATGGTTGCCGTTTGAAGCCGCCCCGGACGAGGTGCTCGACTCGATCTACAACAAGATGATCCGGCCGACGACCCTCCCCGAAACCGTCGAGGAACTAATGCTCGAACACGCACTCGCGCGAGAGGCGATCAGCCTGGCCGTAGCGCACCACCAGGAGTTCATGCCGAGCGGGCTGCGACCCCAGCGGGATGCCTGGCGCAGCATCTTCGGGCGGCCGCCTGGGGCCACCGGCACTCCCGGGCTCCGACCAGGCATGATCATCGGCAGCGGCGGGCCGCTCTGTCACGCGCCGCGGCGGACCCAGGCAAGCCTGATCATGCTCGACGCGGCAAGTCCGGCGGGCGTGGTGGAGCTGTTTGTCGACAGCGTGTTTATGTTGCCACATCTTGGAGTGTTGGCGACGAGCGACCCCTCGATCGCGACGGAGGTCTTTGAGCGTGATTGCTTGGTCCGGCTTGGTACGGCATTTGTGGCGGATTTCCCGCGCTGGATCAGGGCGGGGCAAGTGATCGGTCAGGCCCGGGTGGTTACCCTTGACCCAGACGCGAGCAGCCCAATGCCGCCGCTTGAATTGACCTTACGTGCCGGCGAGATCGTGCGCGTGCCTGTCCGGCAAGGCATCCAGGCGGCGGTCGAGATATACCCGCGTGGGCGAACGGACTTTGGCCGCGGTCCGGGTCGGTTGCAGGCGCAACGCGTCAGCGGTGGCGAGACGGGCGTGATCTTTGACATGCGGGGCAGACCGTTGCGGCTCGCCAACGATCCGCGCGATCGCGCCAGGCAGCTGGCAACCTGGTTTGCGGCGATGGATGCGTACCCGGGGTACGGCCAGGGCGGGGGACAGCCGGCGCACGATTATGACATGTTGCTGCGTCGCCTCGGCGGCAGCGCTGGCGCTGGCGCAGCTAGCGCGACCTCCGGACAATCCGGGCAAGGGGGTGGCAAGTGATGGCAAGGTTGCTCGGCAGAGCTGCCATAAGCGGCATGCAGCTGGGCGCTCCCGCGCACGCCGGCCCCCGGCTGATGCTCAACGTCAACCTCAGGCTTGAGCGCCGGTTGCCCCTGCCGGGGGCGGTCGAGGTTGTCGAGGGCCAGCGGGTGGCACCTGACGCCATCATCGCTACCGCCCCCAACACGCCCTCGCGCCTGCAGGTTGTCGACCTGGCCAAGGCGATGGAGGTTCAGATCCGGCCCGAAGAGCTGCGACACACGATCCTGGTGTCGCCCGGGCAACCGGTGTACATCGGCCAGGTGCTTGCCCGCGCGCCGCGGCCGGGTTGGTTTGAGCGAGAGCAACTGGAGGCGGTTTCGCCGGTCAACGGCATTGTCGAATTTGTCTCCCTCGGACGTGCTCAGGTGGTCATCCGCACCAACTCCGAGGTCGCTGAGGACCGGATTGCTCTCCCGGTGGCCAATTTTCTGTCGCTGGATGCCGCCGAGCTGCCTGGAGCAGCAGTGTGCCGCCCGGGCCAAGCGGTTGAGCCGGGTGACCTGCTGGCCAAGGTCTCGGGTTTTCGCCCGCTGGGCGGCGAATACCGCAGCCCGATCAGTGGGACAGTCGAATCGATATCCCAGCTATCGGGCGTGATCACGATCGTGCGGGAGCGCAAGCCGCTGGTCCTGCACGCCGCGCTCGACGGCTGGGTTGAGCGGGTCTATCCTGGCTACGGCGCTCTCGTCGCGGCAACGGGGCACCGTGTCCTGGGCGTCCTTGGCCTTGGCGGCAGGTCCTGGGGCAGGTTGACCTGCCTTGCGCAAAGCGAAGTTCCAGCGCAACCGCCGGATGGCGCGGCCGGGCAGATCCTGGCGGTGTCAGGCTACGTGGACGAGGCATTTTTGCTTGCCTGTCGCAATGCGGGGGTGCGAGGCGTAATCGCAGCTTCAACTGGCGCGCGAGGTCTGCAGAGCTTTCTGGGGCGACCTCTCGCGGCGGAGATCGTTACCGGTCCCGGCACGCTGGCCCTGAGTGCCGAAGAAGCACCAGACGCAGGCCGCGGTGCAGCTGCCGGCGATCGCGTGACCGGCCCAATGACAGTGATCATTACCGAGGGATTCGGCCATCTGCCAATGGACGGTCCGACGTGGCAGACACTCGCGGGCCACGCCGGGCGGATGGTTTCGCTCGACGGCCTGACGCAGATTAGGGCGGGGGTAGTGCGGCCATCGGTCCTGTTGCCGGTCGGTCCGGCGACGCAGCCGCCCGCGCCGGCGCAGTTGGCGGGAGCGGACCCAGAGTCCCTGGCGGTCGGGCAGAGGGTAAGGGTTGTGCGGCATCCACACTTTGGCCTCTACGGTACCGTCGTGGAGTTGCCACGTGGCCTGACGCGCCTGGAGACGGAAGTCGAGGCGCGGGTCCTTACCATCCAGATGGATGATGGACGGAGGGTAAAGGTGGCGGAGGCCAACGTTGAATACTGATCGGCGGTCGCGGGGCGAATACTGGCACCGCCTCGTCGGGCTCTTCTTTCTTGGCTGGCTGCTGATCTACGCCAACCGCACCGTCCTGTCGCCGTTCTTGACCCTGCTGGAGGCGCAATGGGGCATGACTCGTTCGCAGCTCGGCCTCCTCAACTCGGCCTTTTTCTTGATGTACACCCTGCTGCAGGTTCCAACCGGCATCCTGGCCGATCGCTTTGGCAGGCGCAGGCTCCTCCTGCCCGGCTACCTGGTGCACGCCATCGGCGCGGCGGCGAGCGGGTTGGCCGGGGGCGCGGGGGCCTTTCTCGGCGCCCGCGTTGTGACGGGGATCGGCCAGAGCACCTATTACTCGACCCAGTACGCTCTAGCGTCGGCAGCGATACCGCGGCGTTCGCGCGCGCTAGGGATGGCGATCATCAACAGCGGCATGGCTTTTGGCATCGCCAGCGGGATGTTGGCCGCCAGCGCCGCCCTCGCCGCGGGGGCCGATTGGCGGGCGCCGTTCCTTGTTCTCGCCGTATTGACGTTTGCCCTTACCGGTGCGTTCGCGCGGTTTGTCCGCGCTGACAAGCCGGCGGGCAGGGCACAGCCCCAGCCGGAGGTGGTTTCTCCGGGGGGGATGGGCGAACGCGCATCAGCCGCCACGCAGGCAGGGCCGCGCGGGCAGACAAGCCGTGGCGGCCGGATGGCGCCGATCTCACGCAACGTGGCGCTGTCGTACTTCGTGGCTTTTGCGACGATGTACGGCTTTTTTGTCATCTTGACCTGGCTCCCTTATTATCTCGAAACGCAACGCGGCCTGAGTGGCGCCACCTCTGGCCTGGTCTCGACCGGCGTCGCGTTTGCCGCCGTGCCTGCCGGCGTGCTGGCCGGGCGGATCTCGGACCGGATTGGCAAGCGGCGTCCGGTGCTGATTGCCCTGACCCCGCTTGCCGGGCTGGCCTTGGCCGGCATCGTTGCTGCCCCATCCACTTCGCTGGTCTTTGCGGCGATCATCCTCTACGGGGTGACCGGCAAATTGGTGGTCGACCCTCTCCTTGTCGCCATGGTGGCTGACGCCACACCGATCCATGCCTACGGGACAGCCTTTGGCATCCTCAACTTTGCCGGCACGATTTCAACCGTGCTAGCGCCGGCGCTGACCGGGATGATCGCCGATTGGAGCGGTAGTTTTACCAGCGCGTTTTTGCTTGCGGCGGGGCTGCAGCTGGTCGCTAGCTTGTGTATCCTGATCATGCGGCCGGAAGGCACGGCCATCCCGGTCGGGCCGCCAGGCGCGGCAGGAGAAGCCGCCTAGCCAGCTAATTCGTTCTGCATTTGCTGTTGGTGGTCATTCCGCCCACGGAGATGCGTTGATTCCAGCTCAGTCGTCCAGCGAGTCGTTCTGGTCCGGCAGATATATTGACAGTAGTTGATATAATCGATTTGTGATCAATCGGCCGCAGAGGCACGTGATGCCGGTGGGCCGGGGAGGTATGACCGGTGGACCAAGCGATCCGCGACCTGATTGTCATCGGCGCGGGCCCGGCAGGGCTGGCAGCTGGAATCTACGCGGGGCGCGCACGCCTCAACACCCTTGTGCTCGAAAAGACCTATCCCGGTGGGCAGGCGTTCAATACCCACCGCATTGACAACTACCCTGGCTTTCCCGAAGGTGTCGGCGGACCGGATCTTACCGAGCTGATGGCCGAGCAGGTGCGCCGGCACGGCGCCGAGATCCGCACGGCCGACGTTGTAGCGGCCGATCTCGGTGCCTCGCCAAAGGTTATCCGGACGGCCGAAGGTGAATTGAAAGCCCATGCGGTGATCATCGCCAGTGGGGCGGCTCCGCGTAAGCTCGGCGTACCGGGCGAGGTCGAGTTTGCCGGGCGTGGCGTGTCCTATTGTGCCACCTGTGACGGGGCATTCTTCCGTGACAAGGTGGTAGCTGTGGTTGGCGGCGGGGATTCCGCCTTGACCGAGGCCCTGTTCCTTGCCCGCCTTGCCAGCCAGGTGATCATTATTCACCGGCGGACCGAGCTGCGGGCAGTCAAGGCCGTGCAAGAGGCGGTTTTCGCCGAGTCTCGGATCAAGGTCATCACGCCCGCTGTCGTAACCAGGATCGTGGGCGGCGAGAGCATGCAGGCGCTCGATCTGGCCGCTGCACCCGGAGCGACGCCCGAGTCTGCGGCACAGGTACCCGCATCGGTTGCGGCTGACGGGATCTTTATCTACGTCGGCAACGATCCGGCCACCGCCTTTGCCCGCGGCCAGGTGGATCTTGACCCGCAGGGATATGTGATTACGGACGAGGAACTTAACACCTCGCAACCCGGCGTCTTTGCAGCAGGCGATGTGCGGCGCAAGGGATTGCGCCAGATCGTCACCGCGGCCGGAGATGGCGCAGTGGCTGCGATGAACAGCGAGAAGTGGCTCTCGGATCGACATCTTATCTCGTGATCCGGCGTGGAGCGCAATGTAAGGGCAAGACATCGACAGGGCAACACACATAGGGCAGGGGGGTAACAACGATGGCAGGTAAGGCAATGGAGGTTAACGACCGCAACTTCAAGACCGAGGTCTTGGAGAGCACGATCCCGGTCTTGGTCGACTTCTGGGCGGCATGGTGCGGCCCGTGCCGCATGGTTGCGCCGATCGTCGAGGAGCTGGCCGGAGAGTACGAGGGCAAGCTCAAGGTGACCAAGCTTAACGTGGACGAAAACCACAACACCGCTCAGACCTATGGCATTATGAGCATCCCGACCTTGCTGATCTTCAAGGACGGCAAGCCGGCGCAGCGCCTGGTTGGCGCCATGCCAAAGGCCGAGTTCAAGCGGCAGATCGACGCGGTCCTTTAGGCTATCGCAGCGTAGGCAACTGCAGCGCACTAGGCCGTTGCAGCGCAGGGTTACAGCCCAGCCAAAGGTGTTATAATTCGATGGTGCGTTGGGTTCCGGCGGATCTCCGCCGGGACTCCTGGTAGTCGGGGGCAGATGGGTCCCGGTGGGTCTCCTGGACTTCAAATCCAGTGGCGGGCGGCGGTCCCGTCCGCGGTGGGTTCGATTCCCACATGCCCCCGCCATCTTTTTTTTGGTGTTCTCGTCGCGGCCGTGCGGTTGACACCGCGACCTCGTCGCCACGGGCACCGGCGATCAATCTGCCCGGCGAGGGCCTTTGGGAGGCGTGCAGCGAGTGGGCCAAGCGACGTTGACTCCCGGCGGCGTCCCGCCCCAGTACGAGCAACGGCATTGGGTCATCGGCACCGCCGGCCACGTCGACCACGGCAAGACGACCCTGGTCAAGTCTTTGACCGGTGTCGATACCGACCGCCTGCCTGAGGAAAAACTCCGCGAGATGACCATCGACCTTGGTTTTGCGCGGGTCGAGCTGCCCAGTGGCAGATCCGCCTCTTTGGTTGACGTGCCTGGCCACGAGAGGTTTATCGGCAACATGCTCGCCGGGGCGACTGGGATCGACATCGTCCTTTTTGTGGTTGCCGCCGACGAAGGCGTCATGCCGCAGACCATCGAGCACCTTGACATCCTCAGCCTGCTGGGTTTGGAGTCCGGCATTGTCGTGATCACCAAGACTGATCTGGTCGACGCCGAGTGGCTCGAGATCGTGCGCGAGGACCTGGCGGCCGCGCTGGCAGGTACTTTTCTTGCCGGGGCCCCCGTGCTTGAGGTCTCCGCCGCCACCGGGCAAGGACTTGCGGCATTGCGCGCCCAGATTGACATGACCCTGGACACCGTCAAAGGCAAACCGGCTTACGGCCCTGCCCGGCTGCCCGTCGACCGCGTCTTTACCGTGGCGGGTTTCGGTACCGTCGTCACGGGGACGATGGTCTCGGGCTCCATTGCCACCGGCGACCAGATCGAGTTGTTGCCTGCGGCGCGGCAACTGCGCGTCCGCTCGATCCAGGTGCATGGAGCAAGCCGGCAACGCGCATTTGCCGGCGAGAGGGTCGCACTTAACCTGGTGGGCCTTGAGCGGACCGAGGTGCTGCGCGGCGAGGTGCTGGCGACGCCAGGTAGATTTCATCCGACGACCCGGTTTGATGGATTGCTCAAATACACCGACCGTGTGGAGCGGGACCTCAAGACAAGATCGCGGGTGCACCTGCACATCGGGACCTCCGAGGTCGTCGGTCGCCTACTGATCCTATCCGGCGATCAGCTCGCGCCGGGACAGGAGGCCTTCGTCCAGTTCCACAGCGAAACCCCTCTGGTCATTGGCCCCCGGGACCGTTTCATCATTCGCTCCTACTCACCGCGGCGCACAATTGGCGGCGGCCTGGTCATCGACAGTGACCCCCAGTTCCGTCGTGCGCGGCCCAAGGGCCGGCGGGCGATCGCCTTGTTTGAAGCGTTGCGCGTCGCACAGTTCGGCGATCCGGTAGATATGATCGCGGCGCTGCTGAGCGCGCAAGCCGGGCCGTACGACCTGGCGGAGCTGACCGCGCGGGCAGAGTCCGAGTACGGCATGCCTGCGAGTGCCGTTGCTCCGGCAGTCGATTCGCTTATCAGTAGCGGCGATGCCGTCATCGCTGGAGAGGACGAGCGCCTCATCTTTGGCAGCGAGACGATGACCAGCATTGGCGAGCTTGCCAAGGAATACCTGAGCGGGTATCACCAGCGGTTTCCCCTGCGTCCAGGTGCGCTGCGCGATGAGTTCCGCGTTGCCGTGGCACCAGGTCTGCCGCCGCGTCGCTACGGCGCACTGCTGGGCGCCCTCGCGCTTGCCGGCCATGTCGAGTCGTCCGGCGAGCGGCTCAGACTGCCGGGATTCACACCTGAGCTCACCGACGCCCAGCGGACCCTCGCCCGGCAGATTGTTGAGGCATACCATGCGGCGTGGATGTCGCCGCCGGACCAGGATCAGCTGTTTGCCTCGATGATGATGCCGCCACCGGGCCCGGGTAGGGCTCGCGATGCCGGTCGTACCGGCGGAGGGCCAGCCAGCCAGGGGACCGTTATCCTCGAACATGTGCACGAGCACCTCTTGGCCCAAGGAACACTGGTCAAGATCAAAGAAGGCCTGGTTTTTCATGCCGACGCTGTGGCCGCGGCAACCCGGCTGTTGCTCCTACACCTGCAGGAGCACGGCTCGATCTCGGTGAGCGATTTTCGGCAGGCAGCTAGTACTACCCGCAAGTTTGCGTTGCCGCTGCTTGAGCACTTCGATGCCCTCCGGATCACCCGGCGGCAAGGAGATGACCGGATCGCGGGAGCTAGCTTTGCCACCGCCGTCGCGGCACACTTGAGCCCGGCGCAGGGCACCCCCTGCGACGAGGCAAAGGAGATGAAACCGCTTGAGCGATAGTGCGCAGCCTGACCATGGCCGGGTGACCCTGGAGATAGTCAAGCGCGACCCAGAGGTCCAGGCGTTGATGATGGGCGGCGATCAGTTGCTTGGCGCAATGGGTTACACTGAGCACGGCGCGCGACATGCCGGATGGGTCTCTGCCGTTGCATACAACGTGTTGGTCCGGCTCGGTTTCGCCGAGCGCGAAGCCGAACTGGCAGGTATCGCGGGGTTTTTGCATGATGTCGGCAATGTCGCCGGCCGGCACAACCATGAGCAGACCAGCGCTCTGCTTGCGCGCGACGTGCTGTTGCGGCTAGGCATGCCGTTTGCCGAGATTGGTACAGTCATGGGCGCGATCGGCAACCACGAGGAGTCAGTCGGGCAGGTGGTCAGCAACGTCGGCGCGGCGCTAATGTTAGCAGATAAGTCCGATGTGCACCGTAGCCGGGTCCGCAATCAGGATCGCGCCGCCTTTGACATCCACGACCGCGTCAATTATGCGGTCGAGCATTCCTTTTTGCGCGTTGACGACCACAAAAAGACGATCACCCTTGAGCTGACGATCGACACGCAGATCTCGCCGGTGATGGAGTACTTTGAGATCTTTCTCAGCCGCATGATTCTATGCCGTCGGGCGGCCAGTTTTCTCGGTGCACAGTTTGAGCTCGATTTCAACAAAACCAGACTTCTCTGATCTGAGAGCGGTCTGGTCAAAGGTGGTTGCCGATGTCGATTCTTGAGCCCCGGTACTTGTGGCCAGCCGGCCTGATCCTTTTCTTCATCCTGGGATTGGTGCTGACGCTTCGCATGGCCGACCCTCGCCGCAGCCGGGCGCGGCTATTGGTTTCAATCCTGGTCGTTATGGGTTTTGGCGTTTACCTTGTGGCGGTCAACCCGGTGTTTGGCTTGATCAATCAGGGGCTGGACCTCAAGGGTGGCGTGCACGTTGTCCTTGAAGCACAAGACCTTCCAGATGCGCCAGTGACTGAGGAGTCCATGCAGACGGTCGTCGCCATCTTGTCGGCGCGTGTCAATGGCCTTGGCGTCACTGAGCCGCGGGTCGAGCGTGAGGGTGACAATCGTATCGTGGTCGAGTTGCCAGGGATCAGCGATCCCGAGAAGGCGCTCGCCGACATCGGCCGTACAGCCTACCTGGAGTTTGCCGAGGGGTTTGACATCTACCTGACCTCGGCGGGCGACCGGCCGGCGGAGGTGCGCGATGTGCTGACTGCCGAGGCCGGCCTAACCGCCGGCCGGGTCGAGCAGATCCTCGCCGCGCTGGCAACCGGACCACAGCGGATTGCCGCGGCCATCGAGATCGACCAGTTGTTTGCGCTGGGCGATGCGCTTGAGGCAGCCGGAGCAGTCTTTGCCGAGGTACCGATCACCGCCCTCACCGGCGCCGATTTGCAGGCCGGCAGCGCGCAGGCGGTGTTTGACCAACAAGACCAGCCGGCCGTCTCGCTCACCTTTGCAGGGCAGGCCGCAACCACGTTTGCCGAGTTGACGACAAGGCGCGTCGGCTTGCCTGTCTACATCTTGCTGGACGGTCAGATTGTCCAGACGCCGGTTGTGTCCGAGCCGATCACTAGTGGCAAGGCCCAGATCTCCGGTTACGCCTCGCTCGAGGATGCGTTCCGCATCGCGGTCGTGCTCAACTCAGGCGCCTTGCCCGTGAAGTTGGTGCCGCTTGCGCCGCAGGTGGTCAGCGCATCGCTTGGCGCCGATTCCATTGCCCGCAGCAAGACCGCCGGCCTCGTCGCCGTGGTCGCAGTGATCGGATTCATGTTGATCTTTTACCGGCTGGCGGGCCTGCTGGCAGATCTCGCGTTGGCGATGTACATGATGCTTGTGCTGACCGCCCTTGCGGCGATCAACGCGACGCTAACCCTGCCGGGCATTGCCGGGTTGCTGCTGTCCGTCGGGATGGCGGTCGACGCCAACGTGATCACCTTTGAGCGGATCCGTGAGGAGTTGCATAGCGGCAAGACGATCCGTTCCGCCATCGAGAGCGGCTACGCCCGCGCCTTTAGCACGATCCTCGACTCAAATATAACCACCCTGCTGGCTGGGGGCGTGCTCTTTTACCTCGGTACCGGGCCAATCCGCGGGTTTGCGGTCACGCTGATCGTGGGCATCCTGATGAGCATGCTGACCGCCGTATACGTATCGCGATTCTTGCTGCGGTTGGCCGCCCGTTCGGGCTTTCTGCGTGATCCGAGGTTGTTTTTTGGCGCAGGGGCCGTGCCTGGCGTGACAGGAGGTGAGACCCGTGCGTAAACTCCGCGGCGCAGATTTCTTCGGTGCACGGCGCCTATGGTTTGGCATCTCGATTGCCGTGATCCTCGCTGGCCTGGTCAGCTTGGCCCTACCGGGCTTTGGCCTGAAACTCGGCATCGATTTTGTCGGTGGGTCCATCCTTGAGGCCAGATTTGACCGCACGGACGTTACCACTTCGAGCATAAGAGCCGCCGTCGATCCGCTTGGCTTTGGCGAAGCGATTATCCAGCAGGCAGCGGATGATCCGCAGTTGTTCTTGATTCGCACCAAGACGTTTGATGATGCTGAGCGTTCTGAACTGGAGGCGGCACTGCGCTCCTCGATCGGCGAGTTTGAGGTCGTGCGCCTCGAAGGCATCGCCGGCGTGATCGGCGCCGAACTTACGCGCAAAGCCTTCCTGGCGGTGACGGTCGCGTCCGCCCTGATGCTGCTATACATCACCTTGCGCTTTGAGTTCAGGTTTGGTGTCGCGGCCGTCGTTGCCCTGCTGCACGATGTGTTGATCACAGTCGGCGCGTTTTCGCTGCTGCAGCGTGAGATCAACAGCAGTTTCATCGCCGCGCTGCTGACCGTCGTCGGATACTCGATCAACGATACGATCGTCGTCTTTGATCGTATCCGCGAAAACCTTAAGCTTCGGCCGCACGGGCGCGGCGACTTCGGCCCTTTGGTCAACCGCAGCGTCAAAGAAACGCTCACGCGCACGATCAATACGTCATTGACCACGCTATTGGCCATTGGCGCCGTCTTTGTCTTTGGCGGCCGCACGACCAGGGACTTTGCCCTGGCCCTGATGATTGGCGTTGCGACAGGCACGTACTCGTCCATCTTCATCGCCAGCCCGATCTGGGCGATGTGGCGTGAGCGCTCGCTCGCCGCTGCGGCCGGGGACAAGGTGACCGAGGCGGTTTCGGCGCCAGTGATCGTGGAAACCGCGACGGTCGCCGCCCGCCCTGCGCAGGCGGCCAAACCGGCGACGAAGGCGCCGGCCAAAAGGACCAAGCGCCGGAGCAAGAGGAGTTAGCACCGACAACCTGATAAGATGATAACGAGCAAGAGAGACTACCCATCGCTCTAGGCCCTGCGGCCGCCAGCGGATGGGCAGGGGGCCACCGAGTTGATTTATCTTGTGATTTCGCTGTTATTTGCGTTGGCGGTCGCGATGTTTGCCGTGCAAAACTCGTACCTGGTAAGCCTGACCTTCTTTGGTTGGGAAGTGACCGCTTCGTTTGCCGTCGTCGTGATCAGTGCGACCATCCTTGGCGCTCTGATTGTGGGCTTGATCGCGCTGTTTCGGTACGTTGGTTCCGGGCTCCGGCTGCGTGACGAGCGGTCGCGTGGCCAGCGCGCCGCACGCGAGCTGGAGCAGGTAAAACTGACGACGACCGAAATGCGACGCGAGATTGAGGACCTTACTGCGCAAAACCGTAAGCTCGCCGCCAGGGTGCAGGAGTTGCAGGCTGGCGGACAGGCTGCTTCCTATGTTGGTCCGGCCGCCGTCAAGCCGGTAGTGGCTGGCGAGCCTGGTGAGGAGTCGCCGCACGCCGCGGTGACAGACGGACAGGTCAAGCCCCCAGTTAAGGGCGGAGCGGCTTGATCGCCTCGCGCCCACGCTGGCGGGTTGAGGCTCCACGTAAGGAAGCGGTCGCCGCACTGGTCAGTGACCTGGGCCTGTCGCCGACGGTAGCGACGATTCTGGTCAACCGAGGCATTGCAGCGCCAGCCGCCGCCCGCCGGTTTCTCAGTCCTCGCTTTGCGCACGGCGTGGTCCCCGCAATGCCGGGTATGGCTGAGGCGATCGACGTGCTGGGCGCGGCTCGCCGCGCGGGCAGCGCGGTGGCAGTCTACGGGGACTATGACGTGGATGGGGTCGCCGCGACGACGATCCTCCGCCAAGCCCTGGCGGATTACGGGCTGCGCGGTCCGGCGTTGCCGGCGACCGGGGCTGCTGGCGAGGGTCTGTTTGCCGCCGCAGAGATGGCTGCGGAGACAGAGGTAGCGTTTCACATTCCCCGGCGCACCGCCGACGGCTACGGGCTCAATCCTACCGCGATCAAGCAACTGGCAGCCAGTGGCGTCCAGGTTCTCGTGACGGTCGACTGTGGGATCAGCGCGGCGCAAGAGATTGACCTTGCCAACCGGCTCGGCATGGCAGTCGTGGTCACTGACCATCACCAGCCGCCGGCCACCCTGCCGCCCGCGGCCGCGATCGTCAATCCATGGCTTGGCGGTGCGGGCCAGCACCCATGCTCCGGCCTGCCCGGGGCTGACGTGGACGAGCCGTGTGGGGCCCTCGTCGCGTTTGATCTCGCGCAGAGCCTTGTGGCAGAGGTGCCGGACCACTGGCTCGACCTGGCGGCACTGGCAACTGTCGCCGACATCGTGCCCCTCGTGGGTCGCAATCGGGATCTTGTGCACGACCGCCTGCCGTACATCCCGCAGACGAGCAACTACGGCCTAAGTGCGCTGCTGCAGGTGAGTGGATTGGCTGGCAAGGCGGTGACCGCCCGTGATCTGGCCTTTGCCCTTGCGCCGCGTGTCAATGCGCTGGGCAGGCTTGATCTGGGTGAGGGTGCCAGGGATGCGGTCCGCATGTTTGCCAGCCGTTCGGCGAGCGAGGCCGTGCCGATTGCCGAGACGATGAGCCTTGCCAACGTGAGGCGACAGCAGATCGAGCAGCTGCTAACGGCAAAGTCGCTGGCGATGATCGACGGTGATCAGGGCGGTGCCGGGCAGCAGGCGCAGTTGCCTGCCGGGCTGGTAGTGGCGGGATCCGGCCAGGAGTGGCATCCCGGCGTTGTCGGCATTGTTGCCTCCCGTCTTGCCACGCGTTTTTGGCGGCCTGCAGCAGTCGTCGCGGTGGAGAATGGGACAGGGCGGGGTTCCGTGCGCGGCATCCCGGGCTATAATATCTATCAAGCTCTTGTGTATTGCGCCGACCTCCTTGATCACTTTGGCGGGCATGCGCAGGCCGGCGGTTTTGGCATCGCATCCTCACGCCTCGCCGATTTTGCGGCGCGGTTTGCCCAGGGCGTCGCCCAGCAGGGAGAGGTCGTGCGCGAGGTTGTGATCGACGCGAAAGTGGCGCTCGCGTCGGTTGACGAGCGGCTGGTCGGCGAGTTGACCCGCCTTGAGCCACTGGGCCACGGCAACCCACAGCCAGCCCTCGCTAGCTTTGGCTGCGAGGTCGTGGCCGCCCGGCCAATTGGCGGCGGCAAGCACCTTGCCTTGACCCTGCGACAGGCGGGCACGGTGCGAGAAGCAGTCCGGTTTGGCCTTGCTGAAGGCGAGATCGAACTCTGCCGGCCGCGGGCGTTACTTGACGTGGTTTTTGCACCGGAGATCAATGAGTGGCAGGACCGAAAGAACCTGAGGCTCAACCTCAAAGCGATCCGCCCGGCGTGTCCGTGCGATGGCTAATCAATAGATAGGACGTGGCGTGTGACCTCGGAACCCGACATTGCGCAGGAACGCCTTGCTCCGCATCACCAGTTTTTGCTGGCGGAGCTGCTTGCCGCGCTCCGCAATGCCGGCGACAGCGCCGGCATTGACCTGATCGAAAAGGCCTTTCGCTTTGCGATCAAGGCCCACGATGGCCAGCGGCGCGAGTCAGGCGAAGAGTTCTTTCTTCACCCTTATCAGGTTGCCGTCGCTCTTGCCGGCCTGGGGATGGATAGCAAGGCAGTCGCCGCCGGGCTCTTGCACGACAGCGTCGAGGACGCCGGCGTCACCCTTGACCAGCTTAAGTCGCTCTTCGGCGCAGAGGTCGCCGAGCTAGTCGACGGCGTCACTAAGCTGAGCCGGATCGAGTTTCGGTTTCAAGAAGATGCGCAGGTCGAAAACCTGCGCAAGATGTTTTTGGCGATGGCCCGAGACTTGCGGGTACCGGTCATCAAACTGGCGGACCGCCTGCACAACATGCGTACAGTCGGTGCCCTGCCGCCGGATCGTCGCAAACGCATGGCCGAAGAAACCCTTGAGATCCTCGCGCCGCTCGCCCACCGGCTTGGCATTTACCATCTCAAGATGGAGCTCGAGGACCTCTCCCTCCGCGTGCTCCACCCCGAGGTCTACCGTGATCTCGTGCTCAAAGTGGCCAAAAAGCGCGAATCCCGCGACGAGTATACCCAGCAGGTCATCGAGATGATCAGGGAGCGACTCGATCAGGCCGGCATCCAAGCCGAAGTCCAGGGCCGTGCCAAGCACTTTTACAGCATCTACCGCAAGATGTACGAGCAAAACAAAGACCTCTCCCAGATCTACGACCTCATCGCCATCCGGATCATCGTCGGCACCGTACGCGACTGCTACGGAGCCCTCGGCACAGTCCATACGCTCTGGAAACCGCTGCCCGGCAGGTTTAAGGACTACATCGCGATGCCCAAGTCGAACATGTACCAGTCGCTGCACACGACCGTCATCGGGCCGGACGGCGAGCCATTTGAGATGCAGATCCGCACCAAGGAGATGCACCAGACCGCCGAATATGGCATTGCGGCGCACTGGATCTACAAGGAGGGCAAGGGTGAGGACCGGGAGTTTCAGTCCAAGCTGGCCGCGATACGCCAGGCGCTCGAGGAAGGCCGCGACCTGGTCGATGCCCAGGATTATCTGGAGTCGATCAAGGGCGACCTCTTTGGCGACAAGGTCTACGTTTTTACCCCCAAAGGTGATGTTCTGGACCTTCCCCTGACGGCGACGCCGATCGATTTTGCCTATGCCGTCCACACCGAAGTCGGTCATCGCTGCATCGGAGCCAAGGTCAACGGCAGGATCGTCCCGCTTAGCTACCACCTGCGCAACGGCGACATGGTGGAAATTCTGACCGGGCGTCAGCATCAGCCAAGCCGCGACTGGCTCAACATCGTCGCTACGACCGGTGCCCGCAGCAAGATCCGCAACTGGTTTAAGCGCGAAAAGCGCGAAGACAACATCATCCGGGGGCAGGATCTCCTCGAGAAGGAGGCGCGCCGCCAGGGTGCGGATCCGGAGGAGTTGCTGGCTGCCGATCTGCTCAAGCCGGTGGCGGCCAAGTTTGGCTACTCCGACGTCGATGAGCTCTTCGCCGCCGTCGGTTTTGGTGGATTTACGGCGAGCAATATCATCAACCGGCTGCAAGAAGAGGATCGCAAGCTCCGCAAGCAACAAGAAAAGCAGCTCAGCGTAGCCGAACTCGTTGCCCAGGAGTTGGCGCCGGCGCCGGTCGTCAAACCGTCTGCTTCACCGCCACCCTTTGGGGTGCGAGTGCGCGGCGAACCTAACATGCTGGTGCGGTTTGCCCGGTGCTGTAACCCGCTGCCCGGCGATGCCATCGTCGGATACATCACCCGTGGTCGCGGCGTGACTGTGCATCGCATCGGGTGCCCAAACATGAGCCATGCGGAAACCGGTCGGCAGGTCGAGGTTACGTGGGATCGGTCTCTTGACTCGACTTTCCCTGTCGGCATCGAGGTCCGCGGTGTGGACCGGCCAGGGCTATTCCGTGATGTCACCAACGTCATCGGCGACACCCGCACCAATATCCAGTCCGCCACCGCAGGCAGCAACCGCGAAGGTCACGCGATCATTGAGATGGTCCTGGGCATACGTAGCCAGGAGCACCTGCAACATCTGATGCGGCGGATCGAACGGGTGCGTGACGTGTACGAAGTGCGCCGCGCCGGTGCGGAGAATCCGAGCTCGATCGAATAGGAGCGGTTTCCTTGCGCATTGTCGTCCAGCGGGTCACTCAGGCCGGGGTTAGCGTCGACGGAGTCAAGATCGCGTCGATTGGGCCCGGTTTGATGGTCCTGGTCGGAGTGGCTGCCGGTGACACGGCGCGCGACTCGGCGGCAATGGCGGACAAAGTGGTCAACCTGCGGATCTTTACGGATCCGGCCGGCAAGCTCAACCTGTCATTGCTTGATTGCGGAGGGCAACTTCTCGCGGTCTCCCAGTTTACCTTGCTTGGCGATTGTCGACGCGGCCGGCGGCCTAGCTTCACCGAGGCTGCTGCTCCGGCTGTCGGGGTTGAGCTTTTTGACCGGTTTGTCGAGGCCTGCAGGGCCAAAGGCGTCAGCACCCAAACCGGTCGCTTTGGTGCGGACATGGCTGTTGACCTCGTCAATGATGGCCCCGTGACGCTGATCCTTGACTCCAAGGTGGGCCCAACAGAATGACTCTGCCGTACCAAGGCCCCGTCGGGGATATCCCAATCATCATGCCGGCGCATGTGCGACAATTGTCCGTCGGCAGTCTTGAGACCAACTGCTACCTCTTGACCTCACCCAGCGGCGTTGAGCGCGAGTGCATCGTCATCGATCCAGGCGATGACGGGGCCACGATCCTCAAGGTCGTGCGTTCACTGAGCGCGCGGCTTGCCATGGTTTGCCTGACCCACGGTCATGCGGACCATATTGGCGGCTTACCGCAGCTGTTATCGGCTTACCCGGACTGTGAGGTGGCGGCGAGCAGTACGACCCTCGAGTGGCTCGGCGACCCAGACCGCAATCTGTCGACATGGGTAGGCTCCCGGCTGGTGATCCTACCGCGGGTTACCCGGGCGCTGGTGGACGGCACCTCGTTTGGCGTCGGAGAGCTGCAGCTGAACGCGATCAGCGTTCCGGGGCACACGCCTGGCTGTATTGCCTTTCACCTTGCTGCGGCTGACGGCGGACCCGATCCAGCGGCGGCCCTTCCAGTCCTCTTCAGCGGGGATGCGTTGTTCCGGGGCACTGTCGGGCGCACCGACCTGCCTGGTGGGTCGTGGGCGACCCTGGCAGTCTCGTTAGTCGGTCTTGTGCGGCAGCTGCCTTCCCAAACCGTAATCCTGCCGGGACACGGCCAGCCAAGCAGCATGGCCTGGGAGCTTGAGAACAATGATTATGTGCGGCAGGCCCTTGCCCGGGGCCGCGCCTAGCTGCTAGAACGCCAGCACTTGCGGGAGCAATTCGGCCAAAGCTGTCACCAGCCATGGCGCGAGCAGGTTACGCGTTCGGCGGTAGAGGTAGCCCGCCAGTGCGTGCACGGTAGGCACCACGAGGAGCCCCTCCATCAGCAAAGGTTCGAGTTGCCTTCCGGCAGCGGCATAGCCGACCAGTCCCGCGCCGAGGTAGGCAAGGCCGCCCACAACTGCCGGTAGCGCGATCGAACCCACACGGCCCGCGTAACGCTCCAAACCCGTCTGAGCGACCGCGCGAAGGATTATCTCGCGCGCCGGCGCGACCAGCAGCAGGGATCGGGCAAGTGCGACGAGCCAACCCGCCGGTGCCAGCGACCTGATGCCAGACGGATAGCTTAGCGAGCCCGCCACGACAACATAGAAGCCGACCAGCGCGCCAGCGATAAGGCTTGGGCGCGCCGCCCAGCCAGTGATCCCCAGGTGCCGAAAGGGCACCCGTTGCCGGTAGAGCCAACCGGCCACCGCTAAGCCGAGCGCCGCCTCCGTGAGAAAAACGGGCCGGTTTTTGCCGAACAGCGCGGCACTCCCGACAGTGAGTGCGAAATACGCGATCAGCAAGCCAAAGATCCAGTGCGTGGGGAGGTAGGGAGGCCCGGCCGCCGCCCGCGTCGACCGCATCGGCAGTCCTGAGCCCTGCTTCTGCGCACGCAACGCCCATTCGGGCTCATTGATGTGGAGGGTCAGGGCAAAGGACAAGACAAACAGCATCGCCGCGAGCACGGCGTACAGCAAGATGGTTGCCGGCATCACCGGTTGAGCATATAGCCCGGGAAACGCCGGGGCTCCGTAACCAGGATTGGGCAGCGAGACGGTCCGCAGGATGGGCCGGCTCAGCTCAATGACAATCCGTGGTCCCTCGGCATAGTCCAAGCGCCCATAGCTGCTCGTGTATAGCCTGACCGCAGTCGGGCGAACGTCGTATTCACCGGGCGCGGGGACGCCGAAGAGTGGCAACAGCCCGGGGTCGGCCACCTGCAGATCAAGGATGTCCTGGGCGAGGGCAAGATGCTCGGGCTCGTCAGTCACGACCGCTCCCGCGCTGCTCTTGAGCGCACGCAACGATTGGTAGTTGGTCCGCAAGTAAAGGACCTCGAACTCCTCATGCAGTGCAGCAAAACCGACGGCCGACTGCATCTCACCCGCCAGATCGCCCGGCAACGTCAGGTAAGCAACGCCAAGGCCGAAGATGACGACCCCGGCGACATCATCCTGACGGAGAGTAGGAACGATCAGGCCGGCTTCGATATCGAGCCTCAGGTAGCCGCTGGCTATCTGCAGGTGATCGAACGCGTAGACCTCGTCCGCCGGGTACTCCATGTCAGCGAGGATGCCCTGTTGTGGCGTGAGCAGGGCAAGGACGATGGCCACGGTGCCGAGGGCCAGGGTCAGGACGAAGGCTGCCGTGATCAGCGAAGCCGGGCCATGCGCTCGCAGTCGTGCGGCAAGCGGCACGGATTTGGTGCGCTGATCGCCGTCAGCCATCTTGCGCAGCTTGCGCAATGCCGCCTCTCCCTTCAGTCCATCTGTGCTCTCCGCCCGGCACGGCACCACTGCCGCCGGTCCAATGCAATGGGGCCCAGTTAGCTGCGGAGTCACGGCTTTCCTGCGTTGACCGTCGGCGCGATGCGTAGGACGTGCCTGGTTTGACAATGCGCAAAGCGGATAAGTACAATACTCTCGGCAGAAACGCCGGGCCCAGCCCGGCGTTCATTGCATGGAGGGATCGCCGTGCCATTGCTCACAAGCCGCCCACGGGGCACCATCGACGTACTTCCGCGCGACATCGCCAAGTGGCATCATCTTGAGGCCGCGGTCCGCGACGTTTGTGACCGGTTTGGTTATTCCGAGATCCGCACCCCACTGATTGAGCACGCGGAGCTCTATCTAAGGACGACCGGCGAGACGACGGATCTACTTGAAAAGGAAACCTACACGTTTGTCGATCGGGGAGGCCGCACTCTGACCATGCGGCCCGAAGGAACGCCCGGAGTAGCCCGGGCTTTTCTGGAGAACGGCCTACAAAACGAGCCCCTGCCGGCCAAGTTCTACTACCTTGGCCCGATGTTTCGCTACGATCGTCCCCAGGCAGGGCGTTATCGCCAGCACACGCAGTTTGGCGTTGAGGTCTTTGGTGCGGCCGGCCCTGAGGCCGACCTTGAGGTTATGTTGCTTGCGATTACTTTTCTGCGCGAGCTTGGCCTCGGCTCCCTGGCCGTCCATCTCAACAGCATTGGCTGTCCGGCGTGCCGGCCGGCATACCGCGAGGCATTGGTTGCCCACTACCGGGAGAGGCAGGACCAGTTGTGCCGGGATTGCCAGCGCCGGTTGGAGCGTAACCCGCTGCGCTTGCTCGACTGCAAAGAGGAGCAATGCCAGCCACACAAACTGGCTGCGCCCAGCTCGGTCGATCACCTATGCCCGGATTGCGCGGCCCACTTCAGCCAACTGCAGTCGCTGCTAAGGCGGTTTGACATCAGCTATGAGATCGACCCGACCCTCGTGCGTGGCCTTGACTACTACACACGGACGATCTTCGAGATTATGTACAGCGGCCTTGGCGCCCAGGGCACCGTCTGCGGTGGCGGACGATATGATGGGCTCATCGAGGCGGTTGGCGGGCCCGCCTTGCCGGGCGTCGGTTATGGAATGGGGCTTGAGCGCGTGCTCTTAACGCTCGAAAAAGAGAATAGACCATTACCACCGGCCCGCGGGATCGAGATATTTCTTGCGGTGGCCGGCTCACCGACCGACTCGGATCTCGGCGGCCGGGTGCAAGAGCTTCTCTACGGCCTCCGCTGGGCCGGCGTTGCCGCTGAGGCCGACGCCATGGGGCGCAGCCTAAGGCAGCAACTCCGTTACGCCGACCGCAGCGGCGCCAAGCTGGTCGCGGTGATCGGACAAGACGAGGTCCTCAGCGGTACGGTCAAGATCAAAGAAATGGCGACTGGCCGGGAGGTCAGTGCGGGGTTGGCCGACTTGGCCGCGACGGTCAAGGCGATGCTGACGACAGGATAGTCGTCGTCGACCGGCTCCAGGCGGCAAGGGAGGGCACCTCTGTGCGATGGGAAGAGCATGATCACGACGCATCCGGCGCAGCCAGGATGGCAGACGGCACCAACGCTGGCGGCGATCGACACGGCCAACCGGCACCAACCATAGCGGGCGGCACGGGCCGTACCGACTATTGTGGCACGCTCCGAGCCGGCGACATTGGCCACCATGTCGTATTGGCAGGATGGGTTGCCAAGCGGCGCGATCTCGGCGGACTGATCTTCATCGATCTTCGCGACCGCAGCGGCCTTATCCAGTTGGTGTTTGACCCTGCCGATAACCCATCCGCGCATGCAGTCGCTGAGCGGCTGCGTTCCGAATACGTTATCGGGGTCAGTGGCGTCGTGAGTCGTCGTGACCCGGCTGCGCGCAATGCCAACCTGCCGACCGGCGATCTCGAGATTCGCCCGACGGCGGTCGAGATCCTCAACGAATCCAAGACGCCGCCCTTTTACCTAACTGATGAGCCGGCCGCCGACGAGGCGCTGCGGCTACGGTACCGGTACCTTGATCTCCGGCGTTTGCCGCTGGCGCGCAGCTTTGCGCTACGGCACCAGGTGGCCAAGATCGCCCGCGATTACTTTGACCGGCTTGGTTTCCTTGAGGTAGAGACGCCGTCGCTTACCCGCAGCACGCCGGAGGGAGCGCGGGACTTCCTCGTCCCCAGTCGTGTCAACCGGGGCCAGTTCTACGCATTGCCGCAATCACCCCAGATCTTCAAGCAGCTGCTGATGGTTGCCGGGTTTGACCGGTACTACCAGCTTGCTCGCTGTTATCGCGATGAGGACTTGAGGGCGGACCGCCAGCCGGAATTCACCCAGATCGACGTCGAGATGTCGTTTGTCGATGAGGAAGCGGTCATGCACGCAACCGAGGGGCTGCTGCGCGAGATCGTCGAGCGTACCGACGGCCGGCCTCTGCGCATTCCGTTCCAGCGCCTGACGTACGATCAAGCCATGGCTCGCTACGGCACCGACCGCCCGGACCTGAGGTTTGGCCTTGAGCTGCAGGATCTCAATGCCATGGTGACGATGGCGCCGATGCCCATCTTTCAGGCGGTTCTGCGTGACGGGGGCGAGGTTCGCGGCATCGTGGTGCCTGGCGGCGCTGGCGCTAGCCGCAAAAAGATCGATGGATACGCCGACGAAACCGCCCGGTTTGGCGCCAAGGGGCTCGGCTGGGTGCACTTCGAGCCGGACGGTCCAAGGACTTCTTTGACCAAGTTTTACACGCCCGATCAGCTGACAGCGTGGGGCACTGCCACGGGGGCACGGACCGGCGATCTGCTGCTGTTGTTGGCAGGCCCAGCTGATGTGGTGCGCCCGGCCCTTGGTCACCTGAGGCTCCAGGTTGCGACCGAGCTCGGCTTGACTGGCGGCGATGACCTCGCCTTCCTTTGGGTCACCGATTTTCCGCTGCTTGAGGCAGGCGATGCCCCAGGCCGGCTCAATGCGGTGCACCATCCGTTTACGGCGGTCAAGCCTGACGATGCCGCGCTCCTCGGCGTCGCGCCGCTCGCCTGCCGCGCCAGGGCCTACGACGTGGTCCTCAACGGGATCGAGCTCGGCGGCGGGAGCATCCGCAACCACCGGCGCGAGGATCAGATGGCGCTGTTCGGTGCGATGGGGATCACCGAGGATGAGGCGACCGCCAGGTTTGGGTTCCTGCTCGAAGCCCTTACCTACGGCGCTCCGCCGCACGGTGGGGTTGCCCTTGGCCTCGACCGCATCGTGATGATGCTTGGCGGACTGCAGAGCATCCGCGACTGCATTGCCTTTCCCAAGACCACCAGTGGCGGTTGCCTGATGACCGGAGCGCCCGCGGCGGTTGACCGGTCGCAGTTGGCAGAGCTCGGCATCACCCTCGTCTAGCGCTGGGACAGGGGATTGGATTTGGATAAAACTAGGTTTAGCTGGCACTCGGTTGAGACCGAGCGCGCATCTGTGCTAAGATCAGGGTAGCGACGGGCGCCCGCGAGGACGCTCTCCGTGCGACAAGTTCCCTGCTGTGTACGTGTAGATCCGGCCATGTGATTGAGCCAACATCATCACATCGGGAGCCCCGGCTCCGCGCGCGGCTCGCAGGCCCCCTGGCACCGGCTCCGGCTAGCGCCTGTGGGGACGCGAAAAACGCGTGGGAGGGCACCCACCTGCTTATGCAGGTTCAAGACACCCGGGTTGACGGCATGGCGGGGTTCTTGCTTTGTTGCCCCCACCGAAACCACCGCGGGCGATCGTTGCTTCCTCCAGCAGGAATCACTCCCGCTCGGCGATAAGTTGCCCCAAATGGAGGCGGCAAGGGGCTCGTTTGCCGCCAGGATGAGGAGGCAGACGGCCATGGCCCTGCAAGAGCGGATTGTCAATCTGCGTTCGGATACAGTGACTGTGCCAACAGAGCGCATGCGGCGTGCGATGTATGAGGCCGAAGTCGGCGATGACGTCTACGGCGAGGATCCCACCGTCAACCGCCTTGAGGCGATGGCCGCCGAGATGTTCGGTCATGAGTCCGCGATGTTTGTCTGCAGCGGCACGATGGGCAATCAGGTCGCCGTAATGACGCATGTCAGTCGCGGCGACGAGGTCATCGTCGAGGCTGATGCCCACGTGTACTACTACGAGGTCGGTGGCATCTCAGCCCTGGCTGGGGCACAGCCGCGCACCGTGGCCGGCATCAACGGGATCATGCGCGTCGCCGACTTCGAGGCCGCCCTGCGCCCACCCAACGTGCACTATCCACGGACCACTTTGCTCTGCCTGGAAAACACCCATAATCGCGCCGGCGGCACTGTGATGACCCCGGCAGAGACCAGGGCCCTCTGCGACGCGGCCCACGCACACGGTCTCAGCGTCCACCTGGATGGTGCACGGCTGTTCAACGCCGTGGTCAAGTTGGGTGTCAAACCAGTTGAGCTGACCGGCTGCGCCGATTCGGTCCAGGTGTGCCTCTCCAAGGGACTGTGTTGCCCAGTCGGTTCATTGCTCTCCGGCAGCAAGGAGTTCATCGCCGAAGCGCGGCGCAACCGTAAATCGCTGGGCGGCGGTCTGCGCCAGGCGGGGTTTCTCGCTGCGCCGGCGATTGTCGCGCTCACGGAGATGGTGGAGCGCCTTGCCGATGACCACCGTCATGCGGATCAGCTGGCCCAGGCCTTGGCCAGCTTGCCTGGCGTTAGGATCGATCTGGGTACGGTGCAGACCAATATCGTCTGTTTTTTTGTTGCGGACGCAAACGCCTGGGTCGCCGCGCTGCAGGAGCGTGGCGTGATGGCCAATGCGATGGGGCCGACCATGGTCCGGTTGGTGACCCACAAGGACGTCAGCCAGGAGGACATCCAGTACTCTATCCGGATGCTGACCGAGGTGGCCTCCGTCGCCAAGCGATAAGCCAGGTGGCCGCGGGCACGCGGACGCCCCGGCAGACCTCTTCCGCGCCGAAGCCTCACGCCTTCAGGCAGAGGCTCCGCTTGCGGCGCGCATGCGGCCAGACAGCCTTGACGGCTTCGTCGGTCATGCGGCGATCGTCGGACCCGGCACAGTCCTGCGGCAGGCAATCGAGGGCGACAGACAGACCTCGCTGATCTTTTGGGGACCGCCGGGCAGCGGCAAGACTACGCTGGCGCGGATCATCGCGGCGACGACCAAGGCGCACTTTGAGCAACTCAGCGCCGTTTCGGCGGGCGTTGCCGATGTGCGGCGGCTAATCCAGCAGGCTGGCCAACGCTCGGTGACTGAGGGCAGGCGGACGGTCGTCTTCATCGACGAGATCCACCGGTTCAACAAGGCCCAGCAGGATGCGCTGTTGCCGGCGGTCGAGGACGGCACGATCAGCCTGATCGGCGCGACAACCGAAAACCCATACTTTGAGGTCATCAGCGCTCTCGTTTCGCGGTGCCGGATCTTTCGCCTGGAAGCGCTTAGCGACGACCATGTACGAGAGCTGGCAGAGCGTGCGCTTGTCGATCAACAGCGGGGTTTGGCCAGGCTGAGGCCGCAGGTGGACGCAGCGGCGCTTGACCATCTAATTGCGACCGCCAACGGCGATGCCAGGACCGCCCTCAACGCCCTCGAATTAGCCGTGCTCACGGCGGATCCCGATGCCGGCGGCGTGCGTCACGTCGACATCACGCATGCGATCGACGTGGTCCAGCGGCGGGCGAGCCGCTATGACAAGCTGGGCGACCAGCACTTCGACACCGCTTCCGCGCTGATTAAGAGCATGCGGGGGTCAGATCCCGATGCAGCCGTCTATTGGCTTGCCCGGATGATCGACGCCGGTGAGGATGCTATGTTCATCGCCAGGCGGATCGTGATTTGCGCTGCCGAGGACGTTGGCAATGCCGATCCGCGTGCGTTGCTCGTGGCGACCGCTGCCGCCCAGGCGACGGCAATGATCGGTTTGCCTGAGGCCAGGATTCCCTTGGCGCAGGCGGCGATCTATGTGGCATGTGCGCCCAAGAGCAACGCGAGCTGCGTTGCCATCGACGCCGCGCTGAGTGACGTCCGTGAGGCGCCGCCTGGGGCGGTCCCGTTACACCTGCGTAACGCGCCGCACCCCAAACTGGCGGCAGACCACGGCTACGGGGTCGACTACAAGTACCCGCACGACTTCACTGGCCACACCGTGGCTCAAGCCTATCTGCCGCCTGAGCTCATTGGCAGAGTCTACTATCGCCCCGCCGCCACCGGCGAGGAAGGCGAAACCGCCGCTCGCAATGCCACCAAGCGGGGATTGACCGACGGCAGTCCGGATGATACTCTGCCCTCAGAGAGTAAAGACTATTCCGGGAGTCGGAATTAAACTGCAGGGAGGCTGGCGGCCAGGATGCGCATGTCAACGCGCGGCAGGTACGGTGTAGCCGCACTCTACGAGCTAGCGGCCAACGATAGTGGGGGGCCGCTGGCTTTAAGGCAAATCGCGGAGACCCAGGGCTTGTCTGAGAACTACCTTGAACAACTCTTTCTGGTGTTGCGTCGCGCAGGGCTGGTCAGCGGCGTGCGCGGCGCCCAGGGCGGCTACGTCCTGGCACGCCCAGCGGCAGAGATCACGGTCGGCGACATCATCCGCGCACTCGAAGGGCCAGTTGCCCCGGTCGCTTGCGTCGCAGACCCGGCCCTCTGTACCCGCGACGGCGCGCTCAGCACGGCTTGCCCGACGCGGCCCGTATGGGTCAAGCTTGCAGATTGCATGAGCCGCGTCCTGGACTCCATCAACCTGAGCGACCTGGTCGCCGTCAGCGGCGAGGAGCAGGCCGCCCTGGCGGGCACATGTGCCTGCCAAAACTGCACGACTCCGCTTGGGAGGCATGAGCATGGTTAACCGATCGCCCGAGGGCATGGCAACCCGGCAGGTGTACCTCGATAACGCCGCCACGACCAGGGTCAGGCAAGAGGTCGCCCAAGCCATGGTTACTTTTATGACCCAAAACTACGGCAACCCTTCGAGCATTCACTCCGCCGGTCGGACGGCCAAGGAGGCAATGGAGGTCGCGCGAGCCAACGTGGCACGCCTCATCAACGTCCGGCCAAGCGAGATCATCTTTACTAGTGGCGGCACCGAGGCCGACAACCTGGCCATCCTTGGCGTCGCCAGGCGCGCGGCCGCGGGCAAAAACCACATCATCACCAGTCAGATTGAGCACCACGCGGTCCTTCACACCTGCGAGTATCTGGAGGGGCACGGTTTCACCGTAACCTATTTGCCTGTCGACGCTGATGGGCTGGTGGATCCGGCAGCTGTGCGTCAGGCGATCACGCCGCACACTGCGCTGGTGACGATCATGCACGCCAATAACGAGGTTGGCACTATTGAGCCGGTGGAGGAGATCGGCGCGATATGCCGCGCGGCTGGTGTGCCGTTCCATACCGATGCCGTCCAGAGCGCCGGCAAGATACCGATCGACGTTCAGGCGATGAACATCGACTTGCTCACCCTGTCCGCCCACAAGATGTACGGACCAAAGGGGGCCGGCGCCCTCTATGTGCGGCGCGGTATCCGGCTCGAGCCGCAGCAGCACGGCGGGGCGCACGAGCGTAAGTTGCGGGCCGGGACCGAGAATGTGCCTGGTATCGTTGGCCTTGGCGTTGCCGCCGGCCTGGCTGCCGATGAGTTGCCGGCGACCCAAGCTCACCTCCAATCGATGCGGGATGCGCTGATCGACGGCCTATTGCGCCTGCCCAACACCAAGCTTAACGGCCATCGGACACAGCGTCTGCCGCACAACGTCAACGTTAGCTTTCGAGACATCGAGGGCGAATCGATCCTTTTGGCCCTAGACATGATCGGCGTCGCGGCCTCGACCGGGTCCGCCTGCAGTTCGGGTTCGCTGTCTCCGTCTCACGTCTTGCTGGCCATGGGCAACACGCATCAAGACGCGCAGGGCAGCATCCGGATGACCTTGGGCAGGGATAATCAGCCTGCCGATGTCGAATACGTCGTCGACCGGATGGGGCCGATCATCGCCCGGCTCCGGATGATGTCGCCGCTGGCCGACGCAAGCGGTTCGGGCACGGGCGTGGCGGACTCCGGTCCATCCGGCAAATCATGTGGTAAGGCATAGGAGGGCGACCGATGAGCGAAGTCTACACCGACCTGGTCATGGACCATTTCATGAACCCGCGCAACGTCGGCGAAATCGCTGACGCTGACGGCGTCGGGCAGGTCGGCAACCCGATCTGCGGCGATGTCATGCGGATCTATTTCAAGCTGGACGACACGGGACGCATCGCGGACGTCAAGTTTAAGACGTTTGGCTGTGGTGCCGCCATCGCGACCAGCAGCATGATCACCGAGTTGGTCAAGGGTAAGACGCTCGAGGAAGCTCTCGAGATCTCCAACCGCAGCGTTGCCGAAGCGCTCGGTGGTCTCCCGGCCCGCAAGATGCACTGCTCCAACCTTGCCGCGGATGCCTTGTTGTCGGCCGTCAACGACTACCGCAAAAAGCAGGGGCTTGCGCCGATCGGTGATCTATCGGCCGAGGATCATCACGAGCACCAAGAGGATAGCGAGGAAGACGCCGATATCGCCGAGGAGCAGGGTCCGGGCACCCCGTGCACGCTGCGCGTGGACGGCGCCTGCAAGCCACCCGCCTAGGCGCCGCAGCCATGGGCGCACTGATCGCGGAATGGATTAAACGCAACCGGCGCCTGATCGGCGCCGGCATCGGTGTCGCCGTAGGCTTGTTGGTGATCGCCCGGCTCCGCGGTGCGGTAACCCCGTTTGCCATGGCCATCGTCCTGGCCTACCTGTTTAACCCGATGGTCAAGGCGCTCGTGCGGCGCGGTCTTAAACGCCATGTGGCCTTGGTGTTGATCTACCTGGTATTTTTGGTCGCCGTTGGCGTGGGCATCGGGCTGCTGGTGCCACGGATCGTCCTCGATCTGACCCGCCTTGCGGAGTTCTTGCCGGGCTACTTTGCCCAGTTGCAGCAAATGGCCTATGACCTGCAGGAGCAATACAGCCAGGTGCAGTTGCCGCAGGCCGTGCGCCAAGCGATCGACGATGCTTTCCTGGCCGTGCAGGGACGCCTACTAGGGGTTGTCACCGCCGCGGTCAGCGGGATCCTCGGCGTGTTTTCAACGCTGTTTAGCCTGATGGCCGCCGTCGTCCTCTCGTACTATCTGATCAGGGATGCCGCGTCGATACGCGCCGGCATCGGTCGCCTGGTCCGCGCGCCGGAGCGGCAGCATACGATGACGATCCTGTCCCGCATCGACAAGGTTGTTGCCGGTTTTGTGCGGGGGCAATTGACGGTGGCGCTGATCGTCGGCGTCCTGATCGCCACCGCGCTCTGGCTGCTTGGCGTCCGGTTTGCCGCACTCCTCGGCATCGTGGCCGGTATCTCCAACGTCATCCCTTACTTTGGCCCCGTGATCGGGGCAATCCCGGCCCTGGCCGTGACCGTGACCGTGTCGCCGGCGCTGGCACTCAAGGTGCTGGCGGTGTTCGTAATAGTGCAGCAAGTCGAAGGTCAGTTGCTCTCGCCGCGCATCCTCAGCAAGAGCGTGGGACTCCATCCGGTCGTCGTGATCTTTGCCCTGCTCGCCGGCTACCAGTTGTTTGGCGTGCTTGGCATGATTGCGGCCGTGCCCGCGGCCGGTATCATCAGCATCCTGCTTGACCTTTGGCTGGCCGACCGGGACAACGATGAGGCCGCCTCCCCGGAAACCGCTGCCGAGAAGACTCCAGAAACAGAAACCACTCCGGTCGAAACCACTTCCGAAGCTGGACAGCCGGAGAAGCCACAGGTAGAATAGGGCCCATAGCCGCTGCGCGATTGGCTGCGGTGGCACAGAGCAATAGCTTTCCCAAGTGCATGAGCATTAGCGATGACGCGGTAGCGGCACGATCACCGTCCTTTGCAGAGAAGGAGCCCTGGCTGCGAGCTCCAGAGGGGTGACTAGCGCCGGCCGACCGCCGAGCCCCGGGTGAAATGGCCCACGCAAACCCGGCGTCGCAGGACGTTACCCTGCTGGCCCGTCCCCGTCGTTTGCGCAAGTCGACGGCCAGGCGGGCGCTGAGGTCCCTGCCGCAAGGCCGGGACGGATGAGGGTGGTACAGCGAGCCCGCGCCCCTTGGCGCGGGTTTATGTCGTCTTTGGGAGGTAATTCGATGACTGGCAGCAATCCGATTGACCTTGAGCGCCAATTGAAGCTTGGCTCGCGTCCGCGCGGTGCCGGCGAGCCACTGATGGCCGGGCACGGCCGCATCCCTTACATGAGCGGCGATCAGGTGCGCCGGACGTTTCTCGACTTCTTTGCCAGCAAGGGCCACACCGTGTTGCCGAGCTATCCGCTGGTGCCGCGTGACGACCCCTCGATCCTCTGGGTCAACTGTGGTATGGCGCCGCTTAAGCCGTTCTTTCAGGGCATTGCCACGCCGCCCAACGTCCGGCTGGCAACCTCCCAGAAGTCGGTCCGTCTCAACGACATCGAAAACGTCGGGCACACGCCCAGACATCACACGTTTTTCGAGATGCTCGGCAACTTTTCGATTGGCGACTACTTCAAGCTTGAGGCAATTACCTGGGCCTGGGAATTGGTAACCGAGCATTACCGGTTGCCGCCGGACCTCCTTTGGATCACGGTTCATCCGAGCGACGACGAGGCCAAGCAGATCTGGCTTAACGAGGTCGGTATTCCGCCGTGCCGCATCATCGAGGACGAGACCAACTTCTGGGACATCGGTCCAGGCCCGTGTGGTCCCAACAGCGAGATCTACATTGACCGGGGCGCCGCATTTGGCTGCGGCGAGCCGACCTGCGGTCCGCTGTGCGAATGCGGACGGTATATGGAGTTCTATAACCTGGTCTTTACGCAATACAACCACAATGAGGACGGCAGCCGCACGCCGCTGCCTCGCAAGAACATCGACACCGGTATGGGCCTGGAGCGCATCACCTCGATCATGCAGGGCGTACCCAACAACTTCGAAACCGACCTGCTCTGGCCGCTCGTCGACGCCGCCGCGCAGATCATCGGCACACCGTACGGTCAGCGCGAAGACCTTGACCTGGCGATGCGCGTAATCGCCGATCACGTCCGCTCGGTTGTCTTTGCCGTCGCGGACGGGCCGCTGCCGTCCAACGATGGCCGTGGCTACGTGATCCGCCGCCTCTTGCGGCGCGCGGCGCGTCTCGGCCTGTCAGCCGGAGTCACTGGACCGTTCCTGTGCGACCTCGTGCCGATCGCCACCGGTCTGATGCGTGATCAGTACCCCGAGGTTCACGACCGCACCGACCATCTCAAAGCAGTGGTCCGCCGCGAAGAGGAGCGCTTCGGTGTCGCGCTGCGCGAAGGCATGCGCATTGCCGGTGACCTGATCGATGCGGCGCGGGCCCAGACCGCAGGGCGACTGACCGGCGAGGCGGCCTTTCTGCTCTACGATACCTTCGGATTCCCCCTCGATTTGACGGAGGACCTTGCCCGCGAGGCCGAGTTGACGGTGGACCGTGCCGGTTTCGAAACCGAGATGGCCAAACAGCGTCGTCGCGCCAGGGAAGCCCGCGTGTCGGACGCCGGCTGGGAGTCTGACGCGGCTCTGGTTGCCGAGGCCCTGAGCGACGTCGTCGCGGGGCTGTTTACCGGGTACGACCAGCTGAGGGAGGATACGGCGGTAGTCACGGGCATCGTCGCCGGCGGAGAGCGTGTGGCTTTCCTTGATCCAGGCCAGACCGGCACCGCGCTGGATATCTACCTTACCCTCGATCGGACGCCGTTCTACGCCGAGTCAGGCGGGCAGGTCGCCGACCTTGGGCAGATACGGACGGCCCGCGGCGTTTTTGCCGTCGTTGACGTCCAAAAACTGACCGATGGGCGCATTGTCCACAAGGTACGGGCAGGCGAGGGAGCCGCGATCGCGGAGGGCGAGGCGGTGACGGCGTCGGTCGATGAGTTATCGCGTCTGGCGACTGCCCGCAACCACACGGCCACCCACTTGCTGCACCGGGCTCTCAAAGAGGTCCTGGGCCCGGGAGTCAACCAGGCTGGTTCGCAGGTCACGCCAGAGCGGCTGCGGTTTGACTTTACCTACCCCGAGGCGATGACCGATGAGGAGTTGAGCAAAGTCGAGCACCTGGTCAACGACGCAATCCTGCGCAATTTACCGGTCTCATGGTGTGAGATGCCGATGGCCGAGGCCAGGGCCGCCGGGGCGGTCGCCTTGTTTGGCGAGAAATACGGCGATCGCGTGCGCGTGGTTACCGCCGGTGACTGGTCCAGCGAGCTATGTGGGGGTACCCACGTGCAGGCGACCGGTCAGATCGGCCTTGCCGTCTTCCCTGGTGAGAGCAGTATTGGCTCAGGCGTGCGGCGCATCGAGGCGTACACCGGCCACGTTGCGCGACGCCATCTGGAGGAGGATCGTGATCGACTCGCCCAGGCGGCGGCAATCCTGCGCGCACTGCCCGTCGACGTGCCCGCGCGGATCGGCGAGCTGGCCGGCCGGGTGCGGGAGCTTGAGCGAGCCAATGAGTCTCTGCGGCTCAAGGCTGCACGAGGTGCGCTTGAGGGCATCATCGCCGGCGCGTGGGGCGTTGGGGCGGGCGCCTTGGCAGCGGCTGGACAGGTCGGAGCGGCGAGCATCGATGAACTCCGGCAGCACTCTGATCTCGTTCGCGACCGTCTGGGAAATGCAGCGGTTGGCGTCCTTGCAGCGGTGATCGGGGACCGGGTTGCATTTGTCGTGACCGTCGGTCCAGATCTGGTCGCATCTGGCCTGCATGCAGGCAACATCGCCAAACGGATCGCGGCGGTTGTCGATGGCAGCGGTGGCGGTAAGCCTGGCATGGCCCAGGCAGGCGGCAGGGACCTTGGCAGGATCGATGAAGCGCTGGGGTTGCTCCGGACCATCCTGCCGGAGATGATGGGGCAGGGGAGGAAGGAATAACCTTTCGGCGAACACTGTTGCCTCAGGCGATTCGGCTTGGTGGGAAAGGTGGAGGGCAATGGAGGCTGGCGAGCGGACCGAGCGCTTTCGGCTGGACCGCGAGACCTATGCGGCCAGGGATGTGCTCGACCGTGTTTACCGTGCGCTTACCGAAAAGGGCTACAACCCCGTAGAGCAGCTGGTGGGCTACCTTTTGTCTGGTGACCCGGCTTACATAACCACTCATCTTGGCGCCCGCAGCCTGATCGCCAGGGTCGAGCGTGACGAGCTCCTGGAGGAGTTGGTCCGGACCTTTGTGGCCCATGTCTCGCCAAGCTAGCGCTTCATCGCCCGCAGCCGGCGTTCACGCGGAGGAGCGGGTCTCTTGATCCCGCTCCGCGATAGCATTCGCTCGCGGCGGTTTCCCGTGATGACAGTGGCCATTATCGCGGTCAACGTCGCAGTGTATTTTTACCAAGGAAGCCTCTCCAGCGCGGGGCTGGGGAGGTTTTTTATGGAGTACGGCGTTATCCCGGCCAACGTTGTGCGGATCGGGACCTGGCTGCTCAGCGGCAGGTGGGCCTTCGCCGCGCAGGCACTGGGCACCCTCGTGACAAGCATGTTTGTGCACGGCGGTTTGCTTCACCTTGGGGGCAACATGCTGTACTTGTGGGTGTTTGGCGACAATATCGAGGATCGACTTGGCTCCGGTCGATACCTGCTCTTTTACCTGTTGACCGGGATCATCGCGACGCTGACGCACGCCGCGACCGACCTTGGCAGCACGATTCCGCTGATCGGGGCCAGCGGGGCGATCGCCGGCATCCTCGGCGCGTACCTGATCACTTTTCCCGGGTCGCGGGTGCTCACGCTGGTGCCTCTTTTCTTCTTTCTGCACATGGTCGAGATCCCCGCGATGATTTTTCTTGCGTTTTGGTTCATCCTCCAGGTGTTTAACGGAGTTGGTTCATTATCGCCCGGGGCCGTTGAGTCCACCGCCTGGTGGGCCCATATTGGCGGCTTTGCGTCTGGTATGCTCCTGATCCGGCTGATGGGCGGCCGGAGGCAGCGACGTCCCACGCCAACCCCGTGGGATGGCGGTGCGTCGGACGGGCCCTGGGGTCCTGCGGCCTGACCGTGTCTATTCGCGCCGGCAGCCGTGCCGTGGCCCTCGGGTCGACGGGGATAACCGTGTCCAAGCTCTGTTTTGGCACGCTGACCGCTAGCCCCCTCCAACTCGGTCTTGCCGCAGATGACGCGGCCGAGCTGATGCTCGCCGCATGGCGGGCTGGGGTCCGGTTTTTCGATACCGCCAAGCTTTACGACAACTACGACCACCTTTGCGCCTTGTTGCGGTTGGTGCCACGGGAGTCAGTCGTCGTCGCCACTAAGTCGTACGCCTACGATGACGACGCCATGCGCGCCGATGTGCTGGATGCCCTGCGACAACTCGACACGGACTACATTGACATCTTTCTGCTGCACGAGCAGGAGTCCGCCCTGACCTTGCGGGGCCACCGGCCGGCGCTGTTGGCTCTCGCCGACCTCAAGCGGCAAGGCATCATCCGGGCGATCGGCCTATCGACGCACACGGTAGCCGGTGCCCGCGCCGGAGTCTCTGAGCCCTTGATCGACGTGATCCATGCCCCAGTCAACCGCAGCGGCCTTGGCATCGTCGACGGAGACCTGCCGGCCATGCTTGAGGCATTGTGCCAGGCATCCCGCATGGGCAAGGGCATCTACGCAATGAAGCCGCTCGGTGGCGGCCACCTGGGCGGCCGGGCGCAGGAATCCCTTGCCTTCGTGCGTGACATCCCATATATTCATGCCGTGGCGCTCGGGCTCGGCACCGATCAGGAGCTCGCGTTCGCGGTCGAGATCATGGCCGGTCGCGAGCCACCGGCAGCGCTTGGCAGAGGACTTGCGTTGGTTAGGCGGCAGGTCACGGTCGACCCCTGGTGCGACGGCTGCGGCAGTTGTGCCGATGCCTGTCCACAGGGTGCGATCAGCCTAGAGCAAGGGCGCGCATGTGTATGCCATGCCTCCTGTGTTCGCTGCGGTTATTGCGCCGCGGCATGTCCCGGCTTCCACATCAAGGTGGTGCAGTCCATTCGCTAGGATCCTGGCGCTAGACCCCGGCACAAAACGGATCGGCCTCGCCGTTAGCGATCCGTTTGGCATTGCTGTGCGCGCGTTGCCGCCGCTTGAGGCCGGCAGGGGGTATGCTTGGATTGCGGCACAGGTACGGCTGTTGGTCGAAGAGCACCAGATTGGCAGCATCGTAGTTGGTCTGCCGCGTAACATGGATGGATCCGAGGGTCCCGGCGCTGCCGCCGCGCGCCGGTTGGCGGAGCAGATTGGGATCGCCGTCGGCGGCGTACCCTTGGTGCTCTACGATGAGCGGCTGACCACCGTGTTGGCTGAGCAGGCATTGATCCAGGCGGACCTCAGCCGCAAAAACAGGCGCAAGCTGATCGATGGCCAGGCGGCCGTCGTTTTGCTGACAGACTACCTAAAATCGGCCTCCAGCGTGGGGCCACCGGCCGCGCCGCAACGCGCGGAGAATGGAGTGAGCACGATGGCAAATGAGGAGCGCGAAGATATCGTCATCCTGACCGACGACGAGGGCAATGAGGTTGAGTTTCTTTTCCTTGACGCGTTCGAGATCGATGAGCGGCGTTACGCCGTCCTTATCCCTCTCGAGAGCACTGAGGAGTCCGAGAGCGGCGACGAAGAGGTCATCGAGGGCAGCGAGGCCATGATCTTCCGGCTTGAGCAGGATGAGCACGGAGATGAGGTCTTCGTTGAGATCGAAGACGACGACGAGTGGGCCGAGGTCACCGCGGCCTGGGAAGACCTCCAGGATGAAGACCTCGCCGCCGAGGACGAGGACGACGAGGATGACGATGAGGACGATGACGCAGACGACGAAGAGGACGCAGAGGAGGACGAGGATACCGCCCCTAAGCGGTAGCCTGGTCTTCTCTGGCACTGGTGTCCTCACCGCGTCGATCGTCGCAGCAAGGCGGCACTGAGCCGGGCTGGCGTGCCGGGCTCGGCCGTTGGCTGTCCAGCGTGGCAAGGATGCTGCGCGTGGCGGCAGCCATGCTGCTGATCTGGATTGGCAGGGCGGCAAAGGGCCTTGCCCCGTTGGGGCAGGCCCTTTGCCGCTACGTGGCGCCGGTCTGGCGCCGGATCGCCGACCGTTTGCCGGCACTGCCGCCCATCCCAGGGTGGCCGCAGCGGCGCGGCTGGTGGCGCGACCGGCGCATCTGGCTCGCCGTAGGTGGCGCCTTCGCCATGCTGATCTTGGTTTGGGCGTTCACGCTGGGCCCGGTGGGTTTCGGCGATGCACAGGCGATACCCATGTACATCGCGCCCGGCCAAAACACGGTGCAGATTGGTGAGCAGTTGGCGTCCTTGGGATTGGTCCGCAGCGCCACGGTCTTTCGGCTGTGGGTCCGGCTGACCGGGGCCGCCGGCAGTCTGCGCGCCGGCGAGTATGACTTCACGCGGGGCATGAGTATCCCAGGCATTGTCGCCAAGATGACCCGAGGCGAGGTCAAGCTGCACTCGGTAACGATCCCGGAGGGCTACAGCGTGGCGCAGATCCAGGCGCTCCTGGTTGCCCGGGGTTTTGCCGATCCGACCAGGTTGGCCGCGGCGTTGCTGGCGGCCGGGATCAATGGACTCGTGCCGGCCGAGTTTGCTGCGGCCCGGCCCGCACTGGTCAAACAACCGCTCGAAGGCTATCTCTTCCCGGACACGTACATGCTCTACCGTGGTGTCACTGAGGCGGAGATCCTGCGGGCAATGGTTGGGCGCTTCAAGGCCGCGGTTACCCCGGCGATGCGTGAGCGGGCGGCCGAACTGGGCATGACCCTCAACGAAGTGCTTACCTTGGCTTCGATCATCGAAAAAGAGGCACGGCTGGCCGAGGAGCGGGCCATCATCTCCGGCGTATTTCACAGCCGGCTAAAGCTCAGCATGGCGCTGCAGACCGATCCGACCGTGCGTTACGCGATGAAAAACCCCGACGCGCCGATCACCAGCCGGGAGCTTGCCATCGACTCGCCCTACAACACCTACCGCTACGCGGGCCTGCCACCGGGACCAATATGCTCACCCGGCCTTGCCTCGATCCATGCGGCGCTTTACCCGGACGACGTGCCATACCTCTACTTCGTCGCCAAACTTGATGGCAGCCACGCCTTTGCCCGGACGCTCGCCGAACATAACGCCAACGTCCGCAAATACCTCGGCTACTGATCCGGTGCCCGGCGGCCTGGCGCCAACCGGCGGCTAAGGCTGTCTCGACGGGTGCAGGTCCTGGAGCGCGTAAACCTCCGGTTCGACACCTTCGGTAAGTTGCTCAAGCACGCCCAAAATCGCCGCCGCTGTATCGAGGGAGGTCAGACACACGACGTTGTGCTCGACGGACGCCCGCCGGATCCGGAAACCGTCACGCTGTGGATCTCGGCCGCGGGTCAGGGTGTTGATAACCAAGTCGACCTGACGCGACTGGATCAGGTTGAGTAGGTTGGGTTGCTGCTCGCGAATTTTGGCCACGACCTCCGCCTCGACATCACTAGCCGCCAGGGCCGCCGCGGTGCCTGAGGTAGCGTAAATCCGCCAGCCAAGCGCATGGAAGCGACGCAGGATCTGCAGCGCCTCTGGTTTGTCCTTGTCGGCGATGGTTGCCAACATGGCGCCATGGCGGCCGACGCGCATGCCCGCAGCCGCAAAGGCCTTGTGCAGTGCCTCCGACACGTTGGGCCCGACTCCCATTACCTCTCCGGTCGACTTCATCTCCGGGCCCAGCGAAATGTCGACGTCTAGCAACTTGCTGAAGCTGAACACCGGCGCCTTCACGCCATACACCGACGGCTCGGGGTATACGCCCGCTGCGTAGCCAAGCTCGTCCAGTGTCTTGCCGAGGATTGCGCCCACCGCGAGGTCGGCGATTGGCACGCCTGCGACCTTGCTGAGAAACGGCACGGTGCGGCTCGCCCGCGGGTTGACCTCCAGCACCAGCACTTCGTCGCCGCGCAAGACAAACTGGATGTTGAGCAGGCCGATTGCGCCGATCTCGCGTCCCAACTGGGCAGTGATCCGGTAGATGTCATCCTTGATTGCCTGCGTCAAGCTGAGCGCCGGGTACACCGCGATGCTGTCGCCCGAATGCACTCCCGCGCGCTCAACGTGCTCCATGATGCCAGGCACCAGTACGTCGCCGTTGCGATCCACGATGGCATCGACCTCAACCTCGCGCCCGCCAACGTACTTGTCGACGAGGACCGGTCGATCCGACGACACCGAAACCGCGTTGCGCATGTACTCTTCGAGTTCGGCGTCGCTATGCACTATCTGCATCGCCCGACCACCGAGCACATACGAGGGCCGAACCACGACCGGAAACCCCACGTTGCGGGCGATCTTGATTGCCTCCGGCACCGAGACGGCTGTGCCGCCAGCCGGGCGTTTGACGCCCAGCCGGCCGAGCAAACGCTCAAACTGGTCCCGGTCCTCGCTGAGGTCGATGGAACTCACCGGAGTGCCCAGAATTGGCACGCCGTGCTCCGCTAGAGGTCCGGCGAGGTTGATCGCGGTCTGACCGCCAAACTGGACTACGACGCCGACCGGGTTTTCGACCTCGATGACGTTGAGGACGTCCTCAAGCGTCAGAGGTTCGAAATACAGGCGATCAGCCGTGTCAAAATCGGTACTGACGGTCTCCGGGTTGTTGTTGATGATCACCGTCTCGTAGCCTGCTCGCGCCAGGGCCCAAACGGCGTGAACCGAGCAATAGTCGAACTCAATGCCCTGGCCGATGCGGATCGGGCCCGATCCTAGGACCAGCACCTTGGGCCGCTCGGAGCGGACAGCCTCCTGTTCGTGCTCGTAGCAGGAATAATAGTAGGGGGTTGCCGCCGCAAACTCGCCGGCGCAGGTGTCAACCATCTTGTAAACAGGACGGACGCCCATGATCGTGCGCCGCCGGCGCACCTCATCCTCGTGGACCGACCAAAGCCTGGCGAGTTGCCGGTCGCCAAAACCAAGGCGCTTTGCTTCCAACCAGTCTTGCTGGTCCAGCAGGTCCGGCCCGAGCCCAAGCAGCCGCCGCTCAAACGTGACTATGCGGCTGATCTTGTGCAAAAACCACCGGTCAATCGCGGTCCAGGTGGCGATTTCGTCCTCTGTGTAGCCACGGCGCATGGCCTCCGCGATCGCCAGCAGGCGCTCGTCGTCGCCAGCCTCGATCTTGCGCCGCACTTCCTCGGTTGGCCAGGTCGCCATCGCTGGGAATGTCAGGCCGACCAGGCCCATGTCCAGCGAGCGCAGGGCCTTCTGCAGGGCCGCCTCAAAGGTGCGCTCGATCGCCATGACCTCGCCGGTGGCCTTCATTTGGGTGCCAAGGCGCCGGTGCGCATAGCTGAATTTGTCAAATGGCCACCGCGGAATCTTGGCGACCACATAATCGAGCGCCGGCTCAAAGCACGCGCTAGTATTGCCGGTCACGGGATTGGTGATCTCATCGAGCCGGAAGCCGGCGGCGATCTTGGCCGCGACCTTGGCAATCGGATAGCCAGTGGCCTTGCTCGCCAGGGCGCTCGAGCGGCTGACCCGTGGGTTGACCTCAATAACGAAGTAGTTGCTCGAAGCGGGGTCAAGGGCATACTGCACATTGCAGCCTCCCTCGATTGCCAAGGCATCGATGATCCGGATCGACGCGGACCGCAACATCTGGTACTCACGGTCGGAGAGCGTCTGGCTCGGCGCCACGACGATGCTGTCGCCCGTGTGGATTCCGATGGGATCGAGGTTTTCCATGTTGCAGATCGTGATGCAGGTGCCGATGGCATCCCGCATCACTTCGTACTCGATCTCCTTCCAACCGGCGACGCTCTTTTCAAGCAGCACCTGCCGGATGGGGCTCAACTGCAGGCCGCGCTCGCAGATCTCCGCCAACTCAGTTTCATCGCCGGCGATGCCGCCGCCGGTGCCGCCGAGGGTAAATGCCGGGCGCACGATGACCGGATACCCGATCTCGCATGCGACGCGGCAGGCGTCAGCCACGGAGCGCACGGTCGCGCTTTGGGGCACCGGCTCACCGATCTCGACCATCGTGCGCTTGAACAGCTCGCGATCCTCCGCGCGCTTGATGGCCTCCAGCGGTGTGCCGAGCAGTCTGACGCCAAAGCGGTCCAGCACCCCGTGCTCGTGCAGCTCCACCGCGAGGTTGAGCCCGACCTGTCCACCCAGGGTGGGCAACAGCCCGTCGGGGCGCTCCCGCTCGATGATTGCCGTCAGCGCCGGGACGTCGAGCGGCTCAACATAGACCCGGTCCGCCATATCTGGGTCCGTCATAATCGTTGCCGGATTGCTGTTAACCAGGATGACCCGGAGGCCTTCTTCGCGCAGCGATTTGCAGGCCTGGGTGCCGGCGTAGTCAAACTCGGCCGCCTGCCCAATGATGATCGGCCCCGAGCCGATGACGAGGACGCTCTTGAGATCGGCGCGCTTTGGCATTAGAGGCACCCCCCGGTCGGCTTGCGGCCAGCGTCCCGTCTGCCGCCGGCCATCGCGGCAAACCGGTCAAACAGGTACTGCGAATCAAGAGGGCCAGGCGAGGCCTCCGGGTGGTACTGCACCGAGTACACCGGCAAGCTCTGGTGCCCGAGCCCCTCGACCGTGCCATCATTGAGGTTGCGATGGGTAACGACCAACTCTGCCGGCAGGCTGTCGGGATCAACGGCAAACCCGTGATTTTGCGCCGTGATATAGACGCGCCCGGTACTCAACTCGGCGACCGGGTGATTTGCGCCGCGGTGGCCAAACTTCAGCCGGTACGTCCTCCCACCCAAGGCCAGCCCAAGCACCTGGTGCCCGAGACAGATACCCAGGATCGGCACCTTGCCGATTAGGGCGGCCATGGTTTCGACAGAAGGTCGCACGTCCAGCGGATCGCCCGGGCCGTTGGAAAACGCCACACCGACCGGTCGCATCGCCAGGATCTCCGTCGCGGGAAAATCCCAAGGCACCGACCATACATGGAAACCCCGCTTGACCAGATCACGCACGATTCCCGCCTTGGAACCCATGTCGACGACGACCATCGTTGGATCGGCAGGGTTACCGGCCGAGACCGGGGCGATGACTGACACAGCGGGCACGAGGACCTGGCCGGTCAATTGTGGCGCCTGCCGGGCACGGGAGACCAACTCAGCGTCGTTGACATCGCCGGCGGCCAGTACACCGCGCATGGTGCCCTGCGAGCGGATCCGTCGCACCAGAGCGCGAGTGTCTACGCCTGCCAGCCCCATCACTCGGTGGCGGCGGAGGAACGAATCGAGCGTGGAGTCAAGGTGCCAGTTGCTGGGCGTCTCGCAAGCCTGGCGAACGACAAGGCCGCGGGCATGCGGCCGGGCGGACTCATAGTCCGACTCGGCAACGCCGTAGTTGCCGATTAACGGATAGGTCATGATGATGATTTGGCCGCGGTATGATGGGTCAGTCAGGATCTCTTGATAGCCGGTCATCGAAGTGTTAAATACAACTTCGCCCCAGGACTCGCCTGGGGCGCCAAATACCTGACCGGTCACGACATAACCGTCTTCCATTGCGAGCTTGCCAAGCATGGACCCCACTCCTGTATACATATGTAATGGGGCTGCATAAACATGACGTGACCCTTGCCGATTATATCGGCCGCCTACCGCCCGGTCAACATGATTGTTCGGTGCCGTGCGCCGTTGTCGAATCTGTTGGCGCCGGCGCAGCCAGCGCCTTGGCCAAAGCCTGGATTGTTGCCTCGATACCGTCGATCTTGGCAGCATCCCCACGGGCATCAACCCCTGGTAGCCACAGCCCGCGGGTCAGCTCCCAGTTTAGCGTAGCTAGCCACGCCCTAATTACGCTGCGAGTTTGCCGGTAATGGCGCTCCTCGGTCATGCCTCCGACACAGATGAGCGCGGCACGGCGTCCGTTGCCTGGCGGAAGCCAGGGTTGCCTTAGCTTGTACTTGGCGACCCAGGCGGCCTGGAATCGGTCAATCACTGCCTTGAGTTGCGCTGAGACCGAAGCGAAGAACACCGGCGATCCGATCAGAAGGATCTCGGCCTGCCGGACCTTTGCGTATACTTCCTGCATTTCGTCCATGACGACGCACTGGCCGGTCTTGTCGCATCCGCCACAGGCAATGCAGGGTTTGGCCTTGAGCCGCGCGGTGTAGATGTGCTCAACAACCGCCGTCCCTTGCGGAAGCTCATCGGCTGTTGCTGCGACCAACTGCTGTAGGAGGTAATTGGAGTTGCCGTTTACCCGGGGACTACCGTGGACGACTAGGATGTTCAGAGATCTTCGCCTCCTTATCCCAGGGCCGACTTCTGTGAGGATAGGCAGGTTTACCTGCCGGCAGGGTTAAGTTCTGCCGTGACCCATGCGGGAGGTGATATCGTTTGCCAACCGGAGAGCGCGAGGACGAATCCACCCGGCTCGCGGACTACCTGCGCAAGCGCGACTTCGCAGCGACGCCTGAGCCAGCGGGCGGACAGCAAGTCAGGAAGAGCGCAATTTTGCCCCGGTTTGTCGTCCAGGAGCATCACGCACGCAGCCTTCATTGGGATTTCCGGATCGAATCAGACGGAGTCTTGCGCAGCTGGGCGGTGCCCAAGGGACCACCGCTTGAGCCCGGCGTCAAGCGCCTTGCCGTCGCCGTCGAAGACCATCCGCTTGATTACATCAGTTTCTCTGGCGTAATCCCGCCGGGCAACTACGGCGCCGGCGAGGTCATGATCTGGGATCAGGGCACATACGAGACGTTAGAGGAAACCGACTCTGCGTTGCGCTTGCGCCTCCACGGCCGCCGTCTTGCAGGCGTATACCAGCTTGTTCACACACGGAAGAACCAGTGGCTGATGTGGCGACGGGACGATGGATAAGCAGTCCGGCGCATCTAGGATGACACGTGTACTGCCGAGACGCAAAACGCCCCGCCACCGGCGGGGCGTCTTGCCTGCTGTGAACGTTGCTGCAATTGGTGCGGCTGACTATGCTACGGTAAGCCTATTGTTAACGGCGGTGACGCCCGTCACGCTCAGAGCGACCCGCTCAGCACTGCGCACATCGAGTTCTGAACCGACCTGGCCCTCCAGAGTGACGACTCGCCGCCGCACGCTGGTGTTGATCTTCCTCGCCAGGAGCTCGGTCTTTGGGTTGATCCGGAGCTCAACTTTGACCTTGAGTTGCAGTGAGCTGTCTTCGGGGCTGATGATTGGTGCGTTGACGGCCATTGCCTGACACCTCATTTGGCTGGGTATTGTTGTGCGTTCGGCCGGTATTACGAATGTAAACTGCGTTTGTTTCGATTTGACCAAAAGATTAATGGATTGGCTCAGCGGTCCATTTCGGCGTCGATCTGGACGGTGCGGGGCAGGACGGCATGGTCGGGCGGCGAAACCTTGGCGCCAGGGAGGTGGGCCCTTTGCTCGAATGGCTTGCACCTGACGCTGAGTTGACGTCGGTGTTGGAGCTGAACAAGCCGCTGCTGGACCGATTGGGCGCCACCGCCGTGATTTTTGACCTCGACAACACGCTTGTCGCCTACGGCCATTCGGAGCCCAGCGAAGCGGTCAAAGCACATCTTCGGCACTTGGCTGGTCTCGGTATTCGGTTTGTTCTGCTCTCCAATGCCCTCGCGGGGCGCGCGGCAGATCTCGCTGCCAAGTTGGGCATGCCGTATATCGGGCAAGCCAATAAGCCTTCGGCCGATGGCTTCCGCCGGGCATGTGCGATGCTCAACCGTCCACCGGCAGAAACCGCGGTGGTTGGGGATCAATTGTTCCGCGATATTCTCGGGGCGCGGCGCGCAGGGTGCTCCGCCGTCCTTGTTCATCCCTTGAGCAGGCGCGACTTCCCCGGGACCGCGCTTCTACGGCCATTGGAAGCTGTCACGATTGCTTGCTTGAAGCGACGATCGAGTTGGCCTCGCCGCAGCTAAGTATCCCGCCTTGCCCTGGCTCAGACATTCTGCGCCAGATGTTGACAACTTGCACGAGACTCCCCGATCCGGAACAGAGCGCTCCTCACCGACAACCCCTGTAAACCCTGCTATACCGGTATTGTCCTCGCTAGGGATTGATTGCGACTGAGTTTTCGGGCGCAAAAACGGGGCTAAACTGCCGGTGTCCTTTGCACGACATCTCTGGTGAGGTGTAGCACAGTGGGGCGGTGAAACGAATCCGCAACGGGCTACCAGCAATAATCCGGGAGGAGGTGCTCCACGAAGTGTTGACCATGGCGCGGCTTTGGAACTGGTTTAAGAGCGATGAACGCGGACAGGGCCTGGCGGAGTACGGACTGATTCTTGTTCTAGTAGCACTCGCAGTTGTAGTCGCATTGACGGCGTTTGGCGATCAGATCGCGGTGTTGTTCGGCAAGGTTTCGACCGAGCTCTCTGTCCCCTAACTAGCGCGACTATGAGGGGGTCCATCGACGGCCCCCTCGGTTCTTGCCCGACAAAGTGACTGAGATGAAGCCTACATCGGGCGACAGGATGAATCCGCAATTGGCTACCAGCAATAATCCAGGAGGAGGTGCCCCACAAGATGCTGATGATGGCACGGCTTTGGAACTGGTTCAAGAGCGACGAGCGTGGGCAAGGCTTGGCGGAGTACGGGTTGATTCTCGTGCTCGTGGCACTCGCAGTTGTTGTCGCGCTTACGGCCTTTGGCGACCAGATCGCGGCATTGCTTGGCAAAGTGTCTAACGAGCTTTCGGCTCCCTAATCGTCGTGACGACCAGGGGGCCCGGCAAGGGCCCCCTGCCTATCCCCGTGTCACTTCCGACATAGGATGAGGAGGAACCCAGTTGATTCTCTGCCACCTGCGGCGCAAGATGATCCGTCACCAGAAGGGCCAGGCGCTCGTGGAGATGGCCCTGATCATTCCTTTGCTGCTGGTGCTCCTCCTCGGGATCTTCGAATTCGGCAGGCTCTTTAACGCCTACCTCACCGTCCAGCACGCCACGCGAGAAGCCGCGCGAGTTGGCGTGCTTGGGGCATCCGATTCAGAGATAATCGCGCTCGTAGCGACGCGTGCTGTCACACTCGATCCCGCGCTCCTGTCCGTCGCGGTTTCGCCAAGCGAGGCCGACCGGGATACGGGCACTGTCATGACGGTCACTGTCGACTATACCTTCCAGGTCGTCATGCCGTTTATCTCCACGTTGTTGGGGACGGGCATACCGATCCGGTCCGCACTGTCCATGCGTGTGGAGTGATCCCTCACTTAGGTAGTTTCCGCCTGATTTTCCGGTCCCGGCGCCACGACAGATGGCGACCGGGCCTTTTCATTCGAGGGCCAGCAATCGATAAACCACTATAGGAGCGCATTTTGTGGCTGTGGCTCTCCACTGTCTGACTCCGGGGGGAAATCCATGAACCGTACTCGCGTGCTGCGGACGATCGTGTTGCCGCTGATTATCGCCTTGCTGGCGACGTTCGCGCTTTACAGGGTCTTGGCCAACAATGATGGCGGATCAAACAATGGGGCCGTCCAGACGGCCAGTGTCGTCGTCGCGGCGCGGGCAATCCCGGCGCACACGATGATCGCCGCAGAAATGGTCGTTGTGCAGCAGGTGCCGGCGTCCTACGTACTGCCCGGCGCGATTAAAACGGTCGAAGGCTGCCTCGGACGCGTGTCGCTGGTGCCGGTGGCCGCCGGCGAGGTGATGCTATCCAGCAAGATCACCGGGGCCCAACCGGGCGCGGCCGGTCTCTCTTATATCATCCCGGCCGGCAAACGCGCGTTGACGATGCAGGTCGATGAGATCATCGGCGTCGCGGGGTTTCCGCAGCCGGGCGATCGGATTGATGTGCTGATCAATTACGCCGTGCCGCAGGCGACCGACCGCCGGACCCGGATGCTGCTTGAAAACATTCCGATCCTCGCCGTTGTGCAGAGCCCGGCGGCGACCGCGGACGGTGCGGCGCGGGATCTTAAGGGCTATTCCTCGGTTACCGTTGAGGTTACGCCGGAGCAGGCTGCGACAATCGTCATGGGTGAGAGCCAGGGGCTCTTGCGGATGATTCTGCGGCCGGCGCTGGACAACGAGACCGTCGGTGACTTTGAGATTTCGTCGTCGATCCTGCAGCAATCGGGTACGTCGCTTAACCCGAACGCCGAACGGCGCGTTGCCTTTGACATCCGTGTGGTGGAACTGAACCAGGACGCCTTGGCCAAGCTTGGCTATAACCTCTACGGCTCATCTGTCGTCCAGGTATCCAGCGCGGCGATGGGCGCGATCAATGACATCATCAACCGCGGTGAAGGCAAATTGCTTGACCGTGCGACCTTTACCACACCCAACCGAACTGCAATCAGCTACGGCCTCGCCGGTGAGGCGCGGTCCGCCGCGGCCACCGAGACCGGTCAGGCGGGGGTGCCGTTCGGGCTGAGTGTTGCGGCAATGCCGGCCTACTATGGCCAAGGCTACGTTAATGTCGACACCAGCCTTCTCTGGCGCATCGTTGACGTGAGTGGGACGATGGCGCCCATCACTACGACGATGTCCTCAGGGGCTGCCGGGCGCTGCTATCCCGGCGATTCGTTGATCGCAATCGGCCTGATCAGCAAGGACGACCTCACGGCACCGAGCGACTCTGTTACCCGGTACGCCCTGCCGGAAGGATTCATCACCCCTGAGGTGCTCTCTGGGCAGCGCGTGCTTGTTGTCGTGGTCACTCCATCTTTCTAGGACGGATAGTTGATGCAAGGGAGGGCATGATGTCCATGACATCGCTTTCGGCGGTGATCGCCAGTTCCAACCGCCTGCTACGGCAGGAGATCAGAAACCGCCTCAATCAGGAAGGAATCCTGTGCGCCGGTGAGGTTAGCAACCTGCGGGCGGTCACCGCGGCGTGCATTGAGGCGAACCCACAGGTGGTGCTGCTTGACTCCGCCTACGGTGAGCCTGTGTTCGAAGTGATCGAGCAATTGGCGCGGGATCCGTCGCTCGGGGTGATTGTCCTCGGCGAGGACCTGGATCCTATGTTCCTGCGGGGTGCGATGCAAGCTGGCGCCCGCGACTTTGTCCTCGTCCGTACCGAAGGTCAGCGCCTTGGCGAGGCAGTGCGTCGGTTGGCGACCACGCTCGTAACGTCGAGTCCGGCTGCGGTGCGGCAGTCCGACGGGCCAGGCAAGGTCATTACTGTGTTTTCGACCAAGGGCGGTGTCGGCAAGACGACCATTGCCAGCAATCTGGCGGCTGCGATCGCCATGCAGTCTGGTCGAGAGGTTGCGCTGATCGACCTTGACCTGGAATTCGGCGGCGCAGCCTCGATGTTTGGCGTTCACGCTCCGGCAACCATCGTCGATCTCTGTCGTTTGGACACGGAGATCAACCCGGATGTCGTGGCCAAAGTCATGGTACCGGCCAAATTGAGCGCCATGGGTACGCCGGCCGCGCGGGGCAAGCAGCCGCCGATCACCGGCGAGGTCCGGTTGCTGGCAGCGCCGCATAGCCCCGACCTCGCGGCCGAGGTCGAGGGTGACGCGCGACGCAGGGTTGAGTACAACTACGTGGGCGAAATCCTCGGCGCAGTCGTGCAGTCGACGCCATACGTCGTGCTCGACACGGGACCGGGCTTTCGCGAAACCAACCTGACCGCCCTTGACCGGGCCGATGTCGTGCTGGTGATCACTACGCCCGACATCCTGGCCCTGCAAAACACCGGCAAGTGCCTTGAGATATTGCTGCACCGGCTTGAGTATGCGCCAGATAAGATCGTCCTTCTGATCAACCAGGCGGACACCGCGATGGGAGTGTCGCTGCAAGAGATCAGCCGCGGCCTGGATTTCCCGGTCGCGCATCGGCTGCCGCGTGACGCAAAGACCGTGATTTGGGCGGCAAACTGCGGTCAGCCATTCGTGGTTTCCACGCCGCGGACCAAGGTCTCGGAGGGCATAATGGCCCTGGCAAAACAGCTGGTGGGCAACGACCCCCGCCAGGAAAAACGATGAGGCAGGCGTAGACCGTGAGCTCACTGTATCAACGGCTCAAAGGGCAGAACCCGGAGGTCCGGCGCAAGCCGGGACCCGATACTGAGCGCACGTCAGCTCAGAACCGCACGACCGCTCATGCCGAGCTCAAGGCCCGCATCCAGGGCCAGCTAATCAACGAGCTCGATACGGCGGCGATTGTCCGCTCGGGCCCTCTGTCCGAGGACGAACAGAACACAATCTACTCGCGCATCGTAGACCTCCTGTCGGAAGAACAGGGCGTCGGCCCCCTCGACCGTGAGGAGATCGCGCGGTCTCTGTTTGCCGAGATCGTGGGCTTTGGGCCGATCCAGAATCTGCTCGACGACGAGAGCGTCAGTGAGGTCATGATCAACGGCAAGGACCAGGTCTATGTCGAACGGGGCGGCCGCCTGCAGACGACGGGGATCAAGTTTGGGTCCGACCTTGAGGTTATGCATATCATTGAAAAGATCGTTACCCCGCTCGGCCGGCGGATCGATGAGTCTAGCCCGATGGTCGACGCCCGGCTTCCCGATGGATCACGCGTCAACGCGGTCATCCCGCCGCTGTCGTTGCGAGGTCCGATCTTGACGGTCCGCAAGTTTTCCAAAGAACCGCTGCAGATCGACGATCTGATCAAGTACAACACCCTCTCCCGCCCGATGGCGGTCTTTTTGGCAGCCTGCGTGCGGGCAAGGCTCAACGTCTTTGTCTCCGGCGGCACCGGCAGCGGCAAGACAACGACCCTGAACGTCCTCAGTTCCTTCATCCCGTCAGACGAGCGCATTGTCACCATTGAGGACGCCGCGGAGCTGCAGCTGCACCAAGACCACGTGGTTTCTCTGGAAACCAGGCCGACCAACCTCGAGGGTCGTGGCGAAATCAGTGTGCGCCACCTGGTGCGCAACGCTCTGCGTATGCGGCCGGACCGGATCGTGGTTGGCGAGGTGCGTTCGGGCGAAGCCCTGGACATGCTGCAGGCCATGAACACAGGTCATGACGGTAGCCTCACAACAGGCCACGCCAACTCACCGCGTGACATGCTCTCACGTCTGGAGACGATGGTCTTGATGGCCGGCATGGAACTGCCGATCAAGGCGATTCGCGAACAAGTCGCCTCCGCCGTCGACCTTATTGTGCACCAATCGCGTATGCGCGACGGTACGCGCAAGATTACCTATATCACCGAGGTCCAGGGAATGGAGAGCGACGTGATCCTGCTCCAGGACGTCTTTGTCTTTAAGCAAACAGGCGTTAACCAGGACGGCAAGGTTCTTGGCCAGCACATGCCTACGGGTGTGGTGCCAAAGTTCATCGACCGCATCGAAGTCAGTGGCGTGCATTTGCCGCCAGACATCTTCATGGGCGAGAGGGGATGAGCGTTGTGAGTGGCGGCACCTTGGCCTTGATCTTTGCGGCGGTGTTTATCCTGGTCTTGGTCTCCACCCGGGCGGCGGATAGACCGTACGCTCAGGTCGAAACGCGCATGCGGCGAATGCTGCAACGGACCCGCCGTGGGGACAGTAGGGACGATATCCTCGCTGACGTTGAACAGCAGGACGATGGATCACCGCGCGATCGGTTGCGGTTTGCCCAGCAGCGAGAACGGCTGATGCGGCTGGTCAACGAACGCATGGCCGGCGAAGGTTTCGGCAACAAACTCGCCCTCCGCCTGCGGCGGGCGGATCTAAAACTCCAGGTGGCGGAGTTTTTGCTCATCTCGATCGGGTTGGCGATGCTGGGGATCATGGTTGGCTGGTTGATAGATCGGGCCTTTCTCGGCATCGTAATGGGGGTGTTTGGCGCCGCCCTACCGTTTATCCAGCTCAATCGGCGGACGGCCAAGAGACGGCGGATGCTCGAAGACCAGCTCGCCGATGCGCTCGGCCTGATCAGTAACTCGCTGCGGTCGGGCTACTCCTTCCTCCAGGCGATGGACGTCGTGGCCAAAGAGGCGCCAGCGCCGATCGGGCGCGAATTCGAGATGGTTATCCGCGAGACCAGGGTCAATATCCCGGTTGAAGATGCTTTGCTCAACCTGGTGAACCGGACCCAGAGCGCGGACATCGATCTGACCGTCACCGCGATGTTGATTCAGCGGCAGGTCGGCGGCAACATGGCCGAGGTCATGGACAACATCGGAGCGACCATCCGGGACCGGGCCAAGCTGGCTTCTGAAGTGCGAACTCTGTCAACCACGGGTAAGATGTCCGGCACGGTGGTGGCTTGCGTGCCGGTCGCCTTGGTCCTGCTGATCTCTGCCGTGAACCCGGAGTTCATGAGCCCGTTGTGGACCAATCCCATTGGGTGGGCGGCGATCGGCATCGGGCTGACGATGCAGGCGATTGGCGGTTTCCTGATCTCCAGAATCATCAAGGTCAAGTACTAGGGCTGGCGAGGAGGAGCAGACGATGGAGAGACTGTGGCTGCTGGTGGCCTTTGCTAGCTTTGCCTACTTTGCGTACAACTTCCTTGGTCCTTCACCGCAAGAGCGTATGATCATTAGGCGGGCGATTGCTGTCCGGCCAACCAAGATGGACGCGTTGGCCGTCGAGGACGAGGAGATGTCGTTGCCGTTTAGCCAGCGGGTCTTGGCGCCTCTGACCAACGCACTGCGTGGACAGGCGCTCAAGTATACTCCGGTGGGCTTGCGGAGGCGCGCTGAGGACAAACTTCTCCGTTCCGGGCGGCCGATGGAGGTCGGCACCCTGTTTGCCATCCGCTTCTTGGGTTTTGGGGTGGCGGTGGTGTTCGGGCTGCTTCTGAGCATGATGGTCCCGGCCATCGATCCTGGCAAAAAGCTCTTGGTCGTGTTGGGAGCCGCGGCCGTTGGACTGATCTTGCCGGAGACGTGGCTTAACGGCAAGGTCGCCAAGCGCCGGGCTGACATCCAGGGGGCGCTGCCGGATGTTCTTGACCTGCTGTGTATCTCGGTTGAGGCGGGCCTCGGTTTCGACGCCGCGATCCAAAAAGTAGCCGAGAAGTTTAAGGGGCCGATCGGTGAGGAGTTCCAGGAGTACATCAAGGAGGTCAAGCTAGGTCGAACGCGAGTTGAGGCGCTGCGCGGACTGTCGAGGCGGACGGACCTCGACGATCTGCGGTCGTTTGTCGCGTCCCTGGTGCAAGCGGAGCAACTCGGCATTAGCCTCGCCAACATCTTGCGGCTCCAGTCGGAGCAGATGCGCTATCGTCGCCGGCAACGGGCCCAGGAACAGGCCATGAAGGTGCCGATCAAGATGCTCTTTCCGTTGGCATTTTTCATCCTGCCAACGATATTCATCGTCCTCTTCGCCCCGGTCGGCATCCATCTGATGGAGGTCCTCAACGGTGTCTAGCCGGCGAGTTGGACCGGTGCGCCTATATCGGGCGGACGACAGCGTACTCCTGACCGACAGCATCGAAGTGGCAGCAAAGTTCGGCGATCGGCTGCGCGGTCTGCTGGGACGGGACAGTCTGCCCGCAGATTCGGGACTGCTGTTGTCCGGGGTCAACGGGGTGCACACTTTTGGCATGGCCTTTCCAATCGATGTCGTTTTCATCGATGCTGAAGGCAAAGTGTTGAAGGTAATTGCCTCGATGTCTCCGGCACGAATCGAGAGGGCGGTGCCTGGGGGCCAGTCATGCCTTGAGCTCGCTGCTGGGGCCGCGGCTCGATACGGCATCGAGGCTGGCGTCAGGCTTAGGTTTAGTGCCTGACGGCGCGACAGATCTCGGCGGCCGCACTCCGGACGAAGCGCTTGCACGCCAGCTTGACGGCAGGATTTGACCATCACGCCAGGAAATGCAGTGGGTATGCCAACCGGGGATAGTTTGGGGTTGGCGGAGGCCAAATCGCCACAGGAGGTCGAAGTCGTGACTTACATTTCCCACTTGGAGTGCCCTAAGTGTGGCCGCAGCTATGCGCCGTTTCAGCCCAACAACGTTTGCCAATGCGGTGCGCCGCTATTGGTGAGGTACAACCTTGGTGAGATGGCGCGCAGCATCAGCCGGCGCGAACTCAAGCGCCGCAAACCCGGCATGTGGAAGTACGCTGATTTCCTGCCGGTCGCCAATGAGGACAACATCGTCAGCCTGGGCGAGGGCGGTACTCCGATGCTCCGGACCAAGAGCCTGGGCAAGGCTTTGGGCATCGACAACCTTTGGATCAAAGACGAGGGACTCAACGCGACGGGCAGCTTCAAAGCCCGTGGCGCTTCGTGCGGTATCTCCCGCTGTAAGGAGCTTGGCATTGACAAGATCGCAATGCCAACTGCCGGCAACGCCGGTGGCGCCTGGTCCTGTTACGCCGCCAAAGCAGGTATTGAGTCCTACATCGTGATGCCAATCGATGCCGAAAAAGTGCCGATGCTGGAGTGCTACCTGAGCGGGGCCAAAACATACCTGGTTAAGGGCCTGATCAGCGATGCCGGCAAGATCATCGCCAAGGGTGCGGCAAAGTACGGGTGGTTTGATGTATCGACCCTCAAGGAGCCGTACCGCATTGAGGGCAAAAAGACGATGGGACTGGAGATCGCGGAGGACTTTGATTGGGGCGCGCCCGACGTGATCCTCTATCCGACCGGCGGCGGCGTTGGCCTGATCGGTATCTGGAAGGCCTACCAGGAACTGATCGAAATGGGCTGGGTCAAGGGCAAGATGCCCAAGTTGGTCGCCGTCCAGGCCGAAGGGTGCATGCCGATCGTCCAGGCCTACAACGAAGGCAAAGACCACTCGGAGTTTTGGCCAAACGCGACGACGGTTGCCGGCGGCGTCCGTGTGCCAAAAGCCCTCGGCGACTTTCTCGTCTTGCAGGCAATTCGTGAGACCGGCGGTACCGCGATCGCAATCAGCGATCCAGAGTTGATCGAGGGCGTCAAGCTGACCGCCCTAACCGAGGGCATGTTCATCTGCCCCGAAGGCGGCGCCACGGTCGCCGCGGCGCGGCACCTCGTGCAGACAGGCTTTATTAAGCCCGAGGATAAGGTCGTTATCCTCAACACTGGGACAGGGCTCAAGTACCCAGAGATCATCAAGCCAGATCTGCCGGTGCTCGAGATCGGCGGCGAGATCGTCCTCTAGCGCGGAAAGCGGACAGAGGACTGGGATCAGGAGCAAGAGCAGTGGCCGGCGGCGTCCGCCGCCGGCCACTGCTCTTGCTGCCTTGCCGGCAGAGGCCACGCTCAGTCGGTGAGGACAAAGGTTGGCAAGTCAGGCGCAGCCTCTGCTGTACGTCGTTTGCCTGTAGAGGTACCAGGCGTCGGACTGGCCGGTTGAGTCGCGGACGTGGGAGTTGTCTCCGGCACGGTGTCGCCGGATGCCGTTGAGTACATAGCGACCGCGAAGGCGCGGGTCACGCCGCCTTGGGTGCTGGACAGGTTTCCGGAGAGCGCATCGCGGAGGACGACCAGGTTTGCGCGGCCAGCTACTGGTACGGAGGCGATTTGTGTCGCCAACGATTCCATCTCGCCGATCGACAACAATGAGTCTAGCCGATCGCTCACCCTGACGCCCATATCCCCGAGGTAGGTGGCTGCGGCCTCACCTTGGGTACTCGTGGTGGCACCGAGGTTGCGGGCCAGAATGTTGACCATCTCCCCGGTCGTAATCAGCCCGTCAGGGTCATAGTAGGCTGAGGTGCGGTCGTACTTGCCGACCACGAGCCCCAGCTCGACAGCCTTGCCGATGTCCGCGGCGTACGTGCTCGAAGCAATCGCAAGGTAATCGCTGAAGTCAGTTGCCGTCTCCACCGTGCGCAGTGCGGCATCAAGCGGCACTGCGGCGCCGCTGATGGTACGCGGGCAGAGCGCTGCAAGAGCAGCAATGATTAGACAAGCCACGCACAGACGGCGGCGTCCGTGCGTCTGATGTAGGTGTCTGCAGATGTCGTTCAATTGAGCGATTCCCTCCTCTGAGCGGGGGTATTGCAGGCCTGTGCCGGCCAGGCGCAGACCCTTATGCTTGGCCGGGCCGGCTACTTGTAGATCTGCCACCCGTTGTTGGTGTACCTCAAGTAAAACTGGTCCTCGAGGGTGGAGCGGCTCGTGGTGCCGGCCACACGCTGATCGGCGGTCCGAATGACACGGACGGTGGCCAGATGGCCGATGCGGGTTGTCGCCACCACCTGCATGGAGACCAGGCAAAAGGCATTGTCCCCACTTAGCGCGGTCAGGTTGTTTGCCAATCGGACGAAAGCATCTCCGCAGCACCAGCGCTGCAGTTGTTGCCTGCCGGTCGTGGTCTCAGAAGCCACGGCGCGGCCAAGTGCCACATAGAACCCCCGCACCGTGTCGACTGGATCTGCCGTGTTGGGCGCCGGTGTATTACGCAGAGCAGTCAGCAGCAGGGAGAAACCATCACTTGCCCGCAACCATCGGCCGTGCTGTCCTGTCTTGCCGCCAGTGGGTGGCGCAAGCCATCCGGCTACGACGGACGCGTCGGCGCCACACGCCCAAGCAAGCGATGCGACGCCGTGGTCCAATCCGATCAGATCGTTGCCAGGAGTCAGGCGGCCAAGATTGGACCTTGGTGAGCCGATCGTGGCGCCGGCGAACGCGGTTGGATGTGACAGTAGACTCGCGCAATCATCTGCCGAAGTCCAACGATAGCCAAAAGCATCCCTCAAGTAGCCTAACCAAGCCGAACGTCGCACTGGCAGATCGGGATGACCTGGCGGTCGCTGTTGCACACCGATGCCCATCTGTCGGCAATCAAGCGAATCACTGATCTGGGGCCCACCCCACGCCGTCGACGCGACGAAAAGGGCCACGCACAAGACGGCAACGATCAGCGGGCTGCGCCCGCGCCCCTGTCCTCGCAAGGGACCACCTCAATTCATCGGCGCTATTGACAGCCTACCGGGGGCGTCGCGCGGTTGTCCAATGGCCCTGCCCGTCAGATAAGGCCTGTTCAAGGCCACGTGCGTGTCGAGATATGGCGAAAACTCCTGCCATCGGGTAGTTGTGAATGGCGATTATTTCCACTAGACTTCGATGCCAGGAGGTGGCGGCGATGCGCTCACGATGGTTTCTGGTGGCAGCCCTTATCCTCGCCTTGGCTGGTTCGATGTGTCTTTACGTCTATCTCCGCCAGTTGGACCGACGGGTCCCGGTGGTGGTTGCTACGCGTGACATTTCACGGCACGAGTTGCTTGGCAGTGCTGACGTGCGGCTTGCGTACGTCCATCCGTCGGCGTTGTTGACCGGCTCAACTCGGGCGGTTGCCGATGTGACCGGTCGGTGGGCGGCACGCGAGATCATGATGGGCGAGCAGGTTACAGCGGCACGCCTGGATGCTGGTACCGGCTCTGCGACAGCGCTTGGCCTCGGATTGGCTTTTCGGGCGTTGTTCGTGCCTTGTGGGTATGCGCGTGCGGCGGGCGGGGCGATTTGGGAGGGGGACCGGATTGACGTGATTGCGGTGACAACCGGACTCGGCGAGCCCGTCGCTTATCGCGTCGCGCAAGACCTGGAGGTTTTGGAGGTGCGGGATGATCAAGGGATGCGCATTCAGCGGTACGGCAGCGCCGACGGCCTCGGTGGCGTTCTGGTGGCGGTTCCCGATGCGCTGTCGGAGAGCCTGGCCTTGGCCATTAGCTGTGGCCACGTCTACCTGGCGCTACGTGACCCGGCGGCAGCCAGCTTTGAGGCGATCGGCGAGTGATGATGCCGATCAAGGGTCACAGTCAACCAAAGCGAGCGTTTGCGGTGCTGCCCGCCGGCACGCCCGAGCCATCAGGAGTGCTGCTCATCGGCCGTGTCGACCGGTTTGATCTCGGTGCGCCGCTCGCGGTCCGGGTTGGCGCCGAAGTGATCGTCCTCTCCGAGCAACTGGTGGATGCCGAGCAAGGCTGGGACGCCGTGCGCAATCTGTCGGCGACACCCAACGTCGAGGTGTGGATCGTTGCGGACGGGCAGGGCAGAGCCAAGCAGGAGTGGATGCGACTGGCGACCCGCGTTCTGGATCGCGGTGGCAGCGCGATCCAGAGCCCATCCCCGCCTGTCGGCGATGGTGCGCGGAGGCAAAGCCCGTCTCGGCTGTCCGTCGTTCTCGGTGCCAAGGGGGGCGTCGGCAAGACTTTCCTGGCAGCTAACCTGGCCTACTTTCTTGCTTCCGCCGGACAATCGGTCGCGGCGGTTGACCTGGACGTCGCATCGGGCGACCTGGTGCTTCGGTTGGGCATCGAGCCCGGCATCGATCTTGCGGCAGTCGCGCATGGTCAGCCAGTGGCGGCGCCCGAGGCCTGGGCAACTTCGAGGCGGGACCTAGCCATACGGATGTGGGCCTCTCCGCCCAGGCCTGAGTTTGCCGCGGTCATGGATGAATCAGTGGCCGGTCTTGTGCTCGGTGCCGCCCGTACCTCGAGCAGTGCGTGCGTGATCGTGGACACGCCGATGCACCTCGACAGCCCGGCAGTGCTTGCTGCACTTGATCTCGCTACTTCGATTGTGCTGGTGACCACTCTGACGCCGGCGGCCGCCCGGCAGACGCGCACTACGATCGATCTCCTCAAGCGGCTCAATGTTTCGGTGCGCGACACCGTTATTCTGGTCGCCAACCGGGTGAGTCGTCGGGCAGCCGTCGATCCCGGCATGTTCCGGGACCTCGTCGGGCAACCTCCCTACGTCCGGTTGCCAGAGCTTGGCGTTGCGGCGGACAGCGAATCGTACTTAGGTTACCCGGTCATCGCCGCTCGCGCCGGGCGCCGCCTGGCCGAGCCCTTGAGTCGACTGGCGGAAGTGGTGTTGCCCGGTTTTCAACCTGCGCGTACCTCCGGAACGGTTAAGACCACACCTGGAACGCGCGCGCGGTTCGCACTCCGCCGCACCCGGCCGAATTCTTCCGAGGAGAGGTGGGTATGAGTCTGACGCTACTCAGCCGGCTAAAGGCCCAGGGGGAGCGCTTTGACCGGCCGGTGGATCCCCTTGCCGATCTGGAAACCTCGCGGGGGATTGGACCGGCCGCGGATTCGTCGGAAATGATGACTCAAAGTACCACGCGCACCGAAACCGACGTGGTCGACGCCGTACGGCAGGTGCTCCTGCGCGATCACCCTGGTCTCGCCAGATATGACCAATCTGTTGCGCGCGATGCCCTGCTACATACGGTGATGGATATCATCTGCCAGCAGAACTTGGTAGTCCCGCCGATGACTCGCGAGTCGTTGGCCGAAGCGGTGGTTCGGGAGATCGCAGGTTTTGGACCAATCGACTTGCTCCTGGCTGAGCCGGACATCACGGACATCATGATCAATGGGCCCGCCCTCGTCTACGTGGAGCAGGCAGGCACCATGAGGCGCTCGGAATTGAGGTTTCGCAACGAGGTCCACCTGCGGGATACCGTTGGGCGGATGTTGGCCCCACTTGGCAAGCGAGTGGATGCACTCTGCCCATACGTTGATGCCAGGTTGCCGGATGGATCTCGCCTCAACGTGGTAATACCTCCGTTGGCCACTAACGGCTGGACCGTGACTATCAGGCGGTTTCGTCAGGAGCCACTTTCGCTGACCGCACTTGCCGCGACCGGCATGATGAGCTCGGAAATGGCAGAGTTTCTTACCGCATTGACAAGAGTAAGAGCCAATCTCCTCATCGCGGGAGCAGCGGGATCGGGCAAGACGACCCTTTTGAACGCATTGTGTGCCTGTATCGCGCCGGAGCGTGAGCGGCTGATCACAATCGAGGACTCGCAGGAACTGCGACTTCCTGAGATTCACTGCGTCGCGTTGGAGGCGCGCACGGCAAACCTTGAGGGTCTTGGCGAGGTTACGATTCGGCAACTGGTTCGCAATGCACTCAGAATGCGCCCGGACCGGATCGTGATCGGTGAGGTGAGAGACGCTGCAGCATTTGACTTCCTTCAGGCCATCAACACTGGGCATAACGGCTCAATGTGTTCGATTCATGCCAACTCAGCCCTTGACGCTCTCTACCGCTTAGAAAACCTGGTACTTACCACAGGTGCTAACCTGATGCTCGGTGCCATCAGGGAGTACGTGATCAGTGCGTTGGATGTGGTGATCCACCTTGATCGCGGGGCAAACGGGATGCGACGCCTAGCGCAAATTGGAGTCGTCGCGCCCTCCCTGGTTGACGGCAAGCCGTGTGTCGCCGAGCTGGTCGGGGTGGCTCAACCGGACTTCCAGATTGCGCTCGGCATATTGCAGGCCAGGACGCATAGCCGTGCTGGAGACGTCAAAGCCGCAGAGCTGGTGCGCCTGGCCCGGCGGACAGAGCGATGGGCATGACCATCTCGGCCAGTGTGCCGTGTACCCTGCTAATGCTCGCAGCATTCTGCCTTTTGCTTGAGGAGGCGGCAAAGGACAGCACCAGACTATGGGCTCTGGTCCGGTCGCATCCCAGGGTGGCGACGCCAAGGCCTGCCGGCGGCTATACCCAAACAAGGCTGCCTTGGTACCTCGAATCAGCGAGGGGGCTTGTTGGTGGCGCTGGCCTGGCGTGGCTCGGCTGGTTGGTCGGGATGATGTTTCGCGGGCCGCTCGGGGGCATTCTCTTTGCGATCGCCTGTCTGGGGGCAAGCCAGATTCAGAGGCTGGCACACGCCGCGCGTAGGCGTCGCGCCGTGGCCGTGGGGCTTCGTTGGCTGATTCGCGATTTGCAGTTGGTGGCAAGCAGCGGCGAAACCGCCCTTAAATGCATCGGTAAGGCGGCAGAGCGGGCTCCCGAGCCCGTCCGCGCGCTGCTCACATCGGCAGTGCTGGCGGTCCAAATGGGCAAACCGCTCTACCAGGCACTAGCACGGGTACAGGAGTTGGCGGCGTTCGAGAGCTACAGAGACCTCCTGCAGATTGCGTGGCTGCACACGCAAACTGGCGCGAGTCTCGCCAGCATGCTGTCCGAGAGCGTCCGGCGTGCGGATGAAGCTGCCATTATGCAGGGGGAGCTCGAGGCCAAACTCGGCGAGGCGAGATGGACAGCGAGGGTGTTGGCCACGGTGCCCATGGGGGTGCTGGCGTACATGATGCTATATAGTCCGTCTTCGTTTCAGCCGATGCTGGACGATCCTTCCGGCGTCTCGGCTCTGCTGGTCGGCGGAGGTCTATGGGTGGCCGGATTGTTGCTTGTCGCGCGGATGCAGGTTGCCCCGGCTTCCCTCGGCGTGGAGGGGTGACAATGGGTGCCGAATTGCCCGTGGTCTTGTACGGTTTTGCGGTCTTGGCATTGTTCCTTGACTGGCGGTCCGCCAACCAAGCCAGGGCCAGGATGATCGTTGCCAGCCTGAGCAGAGGCGCAGGCGGCGTGGTCAGGCGCTCGGTCTTGGCTGCCGTAGTGGAAATCGTTGATCGCCTGGTTTCACCGCGACTTCTCGTGGGCGAAGAGCGCAGGATCGCTGCCGCAGGGCTCAACCTGCAGCCACAGGCGCTTGTGGTGATCCGCATCGCGGCCACGGCTGGTTTTGGCTGTGGCCTGCCGCTAGCATTTGAGCTTGGCGTGGGCCATGTGCAATTTGGGGGATTGGCCGCTTCGGGCGGTGCCCTTTTGGGCCTGGCGCTGAGCGAGTGGTGGCTTCGCGCCCGGACACGGCATGCTCAGGCGCTGCTGCGGCGCGACTGGCCGGGGTTTCTGTCTCGGGTTCGGCTATGTCTGGCGGCGGGGATGTCCTTGGAGGCCGCACTCGAGTGTCTGGTGGAGCTCCTTCACTGCCGCGGCGAGGGAGTGGCACGACAGCTACGCCTTGTAGCGGCAAGGATGCAGGCGGGCATGTCAGCGGAGAGAGCGCTAGAGCTCTGGGCGGGCTCTTGCGGCGCAAACGAAGTTGCGGTGTTTGCTGGTGCAGTGCAGCGGGCCCGAGCGGCGGGAGTCGCATTGGGTCCTGCCATTGAGGAACAGGAGCGAGCGGCGCGCAGCCGCCAGCGCCAGGCGTATATGACTTGGCTGAACGCTCTGCCGAGTCGGCTCAGCGTAATGGCGATGATCTTCTTTCTGCCAGCGGTCCTGGTTATCGTTTTGCTTCCGAGTGTAATCGCATTCATACGGGCCGGCTGGTAGACAGTGATGCAGTCCGAGAGGGGGTGAAAACATTGTTTCATCTGTACAAAATGGCTCGTAACTGGCTGTCCGCCAGGACCAGAGGTGCGGCGACCGCCGAATATGCATTATTGCTTGCCCTCGTCGTGGTCGTCCTCATCGGCGTATTGACTGAGCTTGGCGCTGTTCTAGTGGAGCGAATCCAGGAGATAGTGGTCCAACTTGGCGGCTCGTAGAGGTGCCGCCGCTACCGAGTTCGTCCTCGTGCTCTGGGTGCTGACGGCAATCCTCCTGTTTACGATTGAGCTTGGTGTTGCCGCCAACGTGCACTTGTTGGTAACTGGCGCCGCCCGCGAAGGTGCGCGCCGCGCGGCCATCGATGGCGGGGACACCCCGACAGCACGCCAGGCGATATCCCGCTATCTTGCGCTGGCCGGGCTTGACCTCGATACCGTCACCGTGACGATCAAGCCGACCCACGCATCCTATGGTACTTCTGTGCGGGTTCAGGTCGAGGTCCCCTACGCTTGGCGTACGCCGCTGGTACGGCAACTGCTGGGTGGCATTGTAACGATCAAGGCGGAGGCGGTGACCCGTAGTGAGAAGGTACGGACCGGGACCTAGGCGGGGACTGCGGTGCGTGGTCAAGCATCGACGTGGGGCGGTCGGCATGCTGGCGATGTTGTTCATGCCAGTCTTGCTGGCCGCCCTAGCGGCCACCGCAGGTCTCAGCCAGATGCTGTTGTTGCGGTATCGAGTGACGCAGGCGGCGGATCTTGCGGCCCTCGCCGCAATCCAGTCGCTTGACAGAGACCAGTTGGCCGCCGGACACCTTGTGCTGTTGGCCGACCTCGCGACTTCCGTCACCAGGGAATACGTTGCGGCCAACCTCGGCGGTGGAGCTAGCGCGCTGACGGATCTGGCGATTGAGGTTGACTGCCATGACGAAGGGGAGGTCGGTGTCGACCGCGTTACCGGTCGCCACCTCGAGTACACGACGGTGTGCGTTGTCATCAGGTGCAACACACAGATCGGATTTGGGCCATTCAACATCACCGTTGCAGTGCGAGGGCATGCCGATGCCAGTGCCGTCCCGCGGTAGACTGAGCCTTCTCGTGTGAGGCAGGGTTGCCCGCGCATTGCGCGAAGCATCAAGGCGAATTGATGAGCCCAGTATGAGGAGGTCAATGTGACACACTACAAGGCTGTCCTTATGGACCTCGATCAAACCTTGATCGACAGCCGGCAGAGCATCCTCAGATCGTTTGAGCACGCATTTCAGCAGGTGTTGGGCGTCTCGGTTGCGCCTGAGCGCATTTTGGCGATGTGGGGCCACCCGATCGAAAAGCAAATGATGGACCTGGCAGGCGCCGCTGCCGCGGATCAACTGGTTGCGGCTTTTAGGGGACATCTGCTCACGCAGGATCACCTGATCTCGTTGTTTCCTGGGTGGATGCCGGTGCTTGCGACGCTACGGCAACGCGGTTACCGGCTGGCGGTCGTGACCTCTAAAAAACGTGCGATGGCGGAGCGGCACATGGCGCTGGTTGGCATCGACAAGATGATCGACTGGCTGGTCGGCGCGGACGATGTGGTCAATCACAAGCCGGACCCCGAGCCATTTCTGCTGGCGGCAGCTCAGGTCGGCGTGCTGCCTGGACATTGCATAGCCGTGGGTGATAGCCCGTGGGATGTGATTGGTGCCCGGCGGGCTGGGATGGCTGCCGCCCTGGCGGAGTGGGACAGATTCGACGCCGGCCGGAGCGCAGGTGTCAATGGCGAGCCGCTGGCCATACCGGACTATCGTCTCGCAGTACCGGCCGATCTGTTGCCTATTTGCCCGGCCATCCCAAATGGTCTGGCAGCTGGCGATCCAGGGCAATGGTGACAAGTCACGACATAGGAGGCGTGTGATGGGGCAACTTAAGGTAGGTGGAGTATCGGCTGACCCGGGGCAGATGGCGCACGGCGTGTTTCCGGTCGGCAGTTTTGCCGACGGCACCCCGCTTGAGGTGCCGTTTATGATCCTCAACGGAGCCGGCGAGGGACCGCGGGTTTATGTCGAGGCGGCGTGTCACGGATCTGAGATCAACGGGCTTGAGGTGATCCGGCGACTGGTCACAGAAGAGATTGCGCTCGACCAACTCAAGGGACAGCTGGTGATCGTGCCAGTCGCCAACGTGGTTGCGTTCACGCACCGGCAAGGGCACACGCCGTTCGACAACGAGAATATGAACCGGGTGTGGCCAGGCAAGGCCGACGGCAGGATGAGTGAGCGGATCGCATTTGCGATCTGGGAGAATGCGATTAAGGGATCCGATTACCTTGTCGATCTCCACACTGGCAACTCCACGCTGGTCACCCATGTCGTGTTCATGGGTGGCGAACAGAGCAGTCGGGACCTGGCCCGCGCATTCGGCGTCGAAGTGATGATTCAGGAAGAAAAGGATACAGACTGGCAAAAAGCGCGTTTCAACGGCAAGCTCCGCAACTACTCTGACGCGTCGGGCATCCCGGCGATTTGCCCTGAGCTCGGCGGCAACAGCAAGTTTGAGCAGCACCGGATTGAGCAGGGTCTCCGCGGCGTGCTCAATGTGCTCAAGCACCTTGGCATGCTGACGGGCAAGCCGATCCTGCCGTCAAAGCAGACGGTCGTGGCCCAAGGTCATCTGACCCAGGTTAAGGTAAATCAGGGTGGTGCGGCGTTGTTTGCCGTGACCGGCGGGGATCGCGTCAAAGAGGGCGATCTGATCTGCAAGATATATAGCATTCGGGATTTCTCCTTTGTTGAGGAGATCCGGTCACCCGCGGACGGCATGATCATCATGGTCGCCGAGAACCCTATCCTCCATACCGGCGACATGGCTGCGATGATGGGGAAGATTGTCGAGGAGATCGACAACCCGTAGTCAACTTCCTCGCACGATCACTGGAGGCCCGACAGCAGGTGGGCCTCCTTTTTTATGGCCAGCGTGCCGCCAAACCGCCCTTTGCCGGTCAATCAAGTGTTGCTTTAGTTCGATGTAGTGGATAGGGCAACTTGACAGCGGCGGGCCAGTCCATAGGTGGACGACCCCGGGAGAGGGTGAGAAGGCATGCGTGTGCTCGAATTGGTGACGTCCGCCCAGTGGGGCGGCGCTCAGGCGCAGGTAATCCAGTTTGCGGCCGAGCTGGTTCGCCGGGGAGCCGATGTCACGATTGCGTGTGGCGAGGACGGCCCTTTGCTACGGCGTGCCGCGGGGATGGGCCTGCAGGTGCATCAACTGCGCTGGCTTCGTACGCCCCCGAGCCCACACTCCGATTTCCTCGCTCTGCACGAGCTTGAAATGCTGATTGGCACAAACCAGCCGGATGTTGTCCACACCCACAGCTCAAAGGCTGGCGTACTCGGCAGGGTCGCCGCGAGCAAGGCTACTGCATCTCGCGGTGTGAGGCCCGCCGTGGTACACCACTGCCACGGACTGGCGTGGGGCATGGGGCGAACCACAACGCTCTCCAGTGAGCTTTACCGTCGGGTTGAACGTTCGACCGGACATCTTTGTGATGGCGTGATCAGCGTGTCGTATGCGGTGCAGCGTCAGTTGCTGGCGGACAAGACATATCCCAAGGCGCGCCATGCTGTGATCCACAACGGCATCGACCTGGGCCGCCCTGGCAGTGGCCCGTTTACCGCGGACGCAGAGCAACGGCGCTTGCTCGGCCTGCCGACTGCCGGCTCGCTGATTGCACACGTTGCCCGGGTGGTACGTGGCAAGGGACACGATCTGGCTATCAGTGCGGTGCAGTTGCTTGTGGATGCCGGCGATGACGTCAATTTGCTGATTGTCGGGGACGGTCCCCTCGTGGACGGTTTGCGCAACCAGACCGAGCGCAACAGCGACTTGCGGGGTCGCGTGCATTTCCTTGGCTTCCGGACCGACATCGCTGCAGTGTTGCGTGCCTCGGACGTCCTTTGCCTGCCCTCGCAATCAGAAGGCCTCGCCCTTGCGGTTATCGAGGCGATGGCTGCGGGCCTACCAACCGTCGCGACTGCCGTCGGCGGTCTTCCAGAAGTCGTCGTCTCCGGCGAAACCGGACTCCTGCTTGATCCGAGCGCCACAGCCGAACAGCTTGCCAGGGCGCTGCACGAGTTGCTCGCGGACCCCGCGCGCGCCCGCGCGATGGGCGCCGCGGGAAGACGTCGGGTGGAACGACACTTTTCGCTGCAGAACTCGGCGCGAACCGTCGATTTCTTGTATGAGATGATCCAGGCCGTACGGACGGCAGCATAACCGGCTCATTCATGGGTGGAGGTAGATGCATGGGCGGCAGGCTTGCGGTGGTCACCGGGGCGCAGGGCTTCATCGGTCGTCACGTGACCCTCGGGTTGCGAGACCAGGGGTGGACGGTCATTGGGGTTGATCGACTCGGACCGGCGCAAGGGCAGGCATCGGCAAGCGCAATCCGGCAGGAGCAATGCGACGTTACCAGTCGTCGTTTTGGCCGCTTGATGATGAACTGGTCGCCAGACCTCGTTGTGCACCTGGCGGCGCAGAGCAGCTTGGCGGCCATGCAGCGAGACCCGGCCGGCGCATTGCGCGATAATGTGATTGGCACTGCCGCCGTCTTGGAGGCGTGCCAGCATGCCGACGTGCCGCGCCTTGTATTTGCCTCCTCGGCCGCAGTCTACGGTCGAGCCACAGTCTTGCCGGTCACGGAGGATTCGCCACTGCAGCCCTCATCCGCCTATGGTTGGAGCAAGCTGGCTGGTGAGCAACTAATCGCCCGCGCCACCGCAAATACGGGCGTGAGTGCCGCCATCCTCCGGTTCGGCAACGTCTACGGCCCTGGTCAGGAGTGCAAAGACGATCCCGGGGTCGTCTCCCGCTGGCTTGGCCTGTTGCTCGGCGGCCAGCCGGTCCCGATCCGTCTCGCGGGTCGTCCGACCCGCGACTTTGTCTTTGTCAAAGACGTATGCGAAGCGGTTTCCGCCGCCGCCGAAAGCCAGATTACCGGCGCCTTCAACATTGCCAGCGGACGCGAAACCTCTCTGGCTGAGTTGTTTGACCTCATAGTCGGGGTAATCGGGGTTGCTCCCCAGCGAATCAGCTATCGAGCGCCAGCCGGCGAGATTGATCGCAGCGTGCTTAACCCTAGGGCCGCCGAGAAGGCATTCAACTGGCAACCGGCGACGCCGCTGGAGACAGGACTCTTAGCTACCTATGAACATCTGTCTAGCATCTCGGCGCCATCCGTAGGGATTGCTGGTGCTAGGGCATGATCGACTATGGGGTGGCAAGATGAGCGCGGTGGCCAGACAGGCGATCGAGATCGATTGCAGCTCGCCGTCGACCTTTGAGCTTGATGCACTGGACACCAGTCCTTGGTGCCACAGCAGAGCAAAGAGGGTGCTCGACATAGCAGGCGCCTGCGTACTCTCAATCGTACTGCTGCCAATTGCGCTGATCACGGCCGGCGCAGTGGCGCTCGCCTCCGGGCGTCCGGTCATCTACAGCCAGGTGAGGCTTGGCCGGGGTATGCGTCCATTTGTGGTCTATAAGTTTCGCACAATGCGTCGCGACGCTGAGCAGCAAACTGGTCCCGTCCTCGCGGTTGTTGGTGATCCACGGGTGACCAGGATCGGCAAGCTGTTGCGACGGACCCGGATTGATGAGATCCCGCAGCTGATTAACGTTCTGCGTGGCGAAATGAGCCTGGTTGGCCCGCGACCGGAACGTCCCGCGTTTGTCCGTGAGTTTATGCGTGAGATCCCTGGTTACGCTGGGCGCTACACAGTGCTTCCCGGCCTGACCGGCCCCGCCCAGGTGGCCGAAAGCTATCACGCGACCCCGGCGTTAAAGCTGACTCATGACCTGGATTACCGCGCGCGGGCGACCTTGGGCTACGATCTCCGGGTCCTCCTCGCAACGATTGCTGTTGTGTTGCGGTGCGGCGGCTGTTGAGCTGTCGGCCAGGCCAGGGATACTGAGGACCAACCGAGAGGAGCAATCGCATGGTGCGTCGCGGCCCGAAACGGGGGGGCGTGGGCCGCAATCCCCAGCTTCGTACTTCGATCATCGTCGCCGCCATCGCGATAGCGGCTGCGCTGGTCTATTTGGCGTTCCAGCTGCCGTTGCCCACACAGAGCTGTCCGGACGCCGGATACTATCTGCTGGGCTGCGAGCACTTGGACGCTGGGGCCTGGCCGTGGGCGAGTGAGCCGCCGCTTGCGTTTGTAGTCCTTTATCCCTGGGTTAAGATTCTACCCCCTGTTGTCGGCCTCACTGCATGCAGCGCATTGCTTGGCGGCATCACCATCTGGCTGATGGCGTATCTGTGTGGCAAGTTTGGCGGCAGGGTGGCTGCGGTCTTGGGCGCGATTCTCTCGTTTGGGTTCATGTTCTCGTCATTCGTAACCGGCCTGCTTAAGAACGAGGTCGCCAACGTTCTGCTGATCGCGGTCCTGATCGCCATCGTTGCTGGGCGCTACTGGTTAGCCGGAGGCGGGATACTTCTGGCAGCTACCGCGCACCCGGGGGTGACTTTGACCTTGGTCGCGGCCATTGCCGCGGTACTTGTCCTTGAACGTGTGCCAACAGCAGTTGTGCACGTTCGCCATCGCTCACCTCAGTCGATCCCGTCACACGACAGCACGCGCACAGGTGCCCGCCTTGGCCTGGCGTGGCTCGTCGCTGGCCTTGTTCTCCTGGCCGGTGTCTGGGTCACCGCACCCACGGTGGTGCGGTACTTGAGCAGTTATCTTAGCCAGGGTGACGGCACCATTCAGGCACAGATCTTTCAGTGGGATGCCGGGCCGATCTTGTTCCGATATCTTCCTGTATGGTTCTTTGCATTTCTCGCCATCGCCAAGCTCGATCCGGGCGCAGCGACTAGGGCAGGGCGACAACCCCGCGAAACCGCCAAGGCAACCCTCTTTGCATGGATTGTGGTACTTCTGGGCCTTGCCTCAGTCACCGGATTGGCGTCACGGCGTTTTGAGATGCAGATGTTCATTCCATTGGTGGCTCTAGCTGCGCCGGAGATGGCAAGCTGGCTTAGGCCAGTTGCCGGGGCCTCGCCGATCCGCAAGGCCGCCCGGCGCTCAGCAGTGTTTATCACGGTTGCCTTTGGCTTAATGCTGATCACCTCGATGGTCCTTGGGCGCTCACCTCTCCTCAATGAGGCGCAGGTCGCGGACCTGCGAGCATTGGCGCATGAGTTGCCGGAAGACGCCCGCATCGTCGTGGTGCTCTCGGATGCTCGCTATTGGGTGGAGTATTATGCGGAGCGGCCAGTTCTGAGCCCGTTCTTGGCCAAAGAGCGTCTGAAACCCGACGGCCCTCTGTTTCTGTTTACGCAGGATCCAACCAATGAGAACCTGCGGTGGCCCGCCGAGACCCTGGAGGAATTAGTGGAACACGACGCGGTGGTCTGGAACGCCAACGGTATCTTGGTCTTGCGTGCCGAATGGGACCAAGCCTTCTTTGATGATTGGCAGGATCCGCGCGAGGTGGAGGCGTTGGCATCGCTGGGTGGCGTTGAGGCTCCGGTGGGGTCGGGTCAGTTTGGGCCGGTTGTTTCTCCAGTCGGCACGGCCGCGGGCTGGCTTCTGTTGTGGCCGCTTGGGCTCGTGTTTTCGCTGGTGCCGATCCCGGCCATCGCGACCGTCATCGGCCTGCCTGCCGCCGTGGCGTTTTGGTGGGCGGTTGTCTGGCTTGTTGCCGCCCGGCACCACGGCGTCGGGCCTGGCCCGCTACGGAGCGGTTAGGCGCAAACCCACCCGTATGTACCCTCTCGCCCAACTTGCACCTTATTGCATATCCATTCGCTCTCTCGTATAATTATCCGCATGGTAAGTCATCATCGGTGATTTCAATTCGCGCCTGCTAAGGGCGTTTGATCCAAGGGGGAGTCGCAGTGAAGAAAGTGGTCCTTGCGTACTCGGGCGGACTTGATACATCAGTGGCCATCAAGTGGCTCGAGGACAAGTACGGGTACGAGGTAGTCGCGTTGACGGCCGACGTGGGGCAGGGGGCCGAGCTGGACTCTATCCGGGAACGCGCGCTGAAGGTTGGGGCGGTTTCGGCGTATGCGATTGACGCACGTGAGGAGTTCCTGCTTGAGTACGCCTTTCCCGCGCTAAAGGCCAACGCCGTCTATGAGGGGCAATATCCCCTGGCTTCGGCCCTATCGCGCCCGCTGATCACCAAGCTGATGGTCGACATCGCGGCAAAAGAGGGTGCCGACGCGATCGCGCACGGGTGCACGGGCAAGGGCAACGACCAGGTCCGGTTTGACGTGTCGGCTGCCGCGCTCGCCCCGCACCTCAAGGTGATCGGGCCGGTCCGCGAATGGCCGATGTCGCGTGAGGACGAGATGGACTATGCGGAGTTGCACGGTATTCCGGTGCCGACGGCCAAGCGCAGCCCATACAGCATTGACTATAACCTGTGGGGCCGCAGCATCGAATGTGGCGTCCTGGAGGATCCATGGACTGAGCCGCCCGAGGATATCTACCTGACGACCAAGTCCGCCAAGGATTGGCCCGTCGAGCCGACTTATGTCGAGATCGGTTTCGTTAAAGGTATCCCGGTATCGCTCAACGGCGTGGAGATGCCACCAGTCGAGTTGGTGACGGAGCTCAACCTGATTGCCGGTGCCCAGGGAGTTGGCAGGGTGGACCATGTCGAAAACCGACTCGTCGGCATCAAGTCGCGCGAGATCTACGAGTCGCCGGCGGCCACTGTCTTGCTTGCCGCCCACCGGGATCTTGAGGACCTAACGCTGCCGCGGGAGCTCGGCCACTTCAAGCGGACGCTCGAGGACAAGTACGCTGAGCTGCTCTATTATGGCCTGTGGTTTTCGCCGCTGCGTGAGGCGCTGGATGCCTTCATCGACAAGACCCAGGAAAACGTAACCGGTGTTGTGCGGGTCAAGCTGTTCCACAGCAACCTGATCGTTGTGGGCCGCAAGTCGCCGTACTCCCTCTACGACCTGGCACTGGCGACCTACGACAAGGGCGATGCTTTCAACCACAGCTCGGCCGTCGGCTTCATCGAGGTATGGGGTCTGCCGACCAGGATCGCGGCGCGGATGGAGCGGTCCAAGGCAGCCGCGGCCGGGGATTGCGGGTGCAAGGGATGAGCGATTCCGCCGCGAAACCGCCGGCGGTCACAGCAGATGGTACGCAACCGGCGGGGGCAGTAGCCCCCGCCGTTGCTGATACAACTGCGGATGCGCCGCACGGTCTGACCAGCAGCAAACCTTGGGGTGGTGCCTACGCTAGCGAAACGGCGCCGGAGGTAGACTTGTTTACCGCATCGTTGCCGTTTGACAAGCGCATGTACCGGCAGGACATCCGGGCGAGCATGGCCCATGCCCGCATGCTGGCCCGGCAATCGATCATCAGCGGCGAAGAAGCCGCAGTAATTGTCGATGGCCTTGCCGCGGTATTGGGCGAGATCGAGGCCGGCACGTTTCCCTGGCGCATTGAGCTGGAGGACGTGCACATGAACGTCGAGACCCGCCTCCGCGAGCTAGTCGGAGCGGTCGGCGGCAAGCTACACACAGCGCGCAGCCGCAACGACCAGGTTGCCGTCGATATGCACCTCTATGTGCGTGATGCGATCGACGCGCTGCTTGGCGACCTGGTCGGCTTGCAGCGGGCGTTGGTGGCAAAGGCGCGGGCGCATCAGGGTGTGGTCTTGCCGGGCTACACTCACCTGCAGCGCGCCCAGCCGGTGCTGCTAGCCCACCACCTGCTGGCCTACTTCTTCATGTTCCAGCGCGACCGTGATCGTCTGACGGACGCCCGGCGGCGAGTCAATCTGCTGCCGCTCGGCGCGGGAGCGCTGGCGGGGACGACGTTCCCCATCGATCCGGACTCCATCGCCGCTGAGCTCGATTTTGGTGGCCGCTACGCAAATAGCATGGACGCGGTGTCCGACCGTGATTACCTGGTTGAAACCCTCGCTTGCTGCGCCACGATCGCGGCGCATCTCTCGCGTCTGGGTGAAGAGTTTGTCCTGTGGTCGAGCGCCGAGTTCGGCTACTTGCGCATGTCTGATGCCTTTACGACTGGCTCAAGCATCATGCCGCAAAAGAAAAATCCGGTCATCGGCGAGCTGCTGCGCGGCAAGGCTGGCAGGGTATACGGCGCCTTGATGGGCATGCTGACGGTACTCAAAGGCCTCCCGATGACTTATAACACTGACCTGCAAGAGGACAAAGAAGGCACGTTCGACGCCCTGGACACCACCGGTGCCTGCCTGAGGATCGCCGCCAAGGCCTTGATGACCAGCACGTTTAACGCCGAGAGGATGCGGCACGCCGCCGGGCAGGACTACATGTCCGCAACCGATCTTGCCGACTACCTGGCGGCGCGGGGCGTGCCGTTCCGTGATGCTCATGCGCTGGTTGGCCGGGCTGTCGCTGAGGCCACCACGCTGGGGCTGCAGCTCGGTGAGCTGCCGCTGGCTGTCCTACGGACCGTCTCGCCGCTGATCGACGAGGACGTGTACGACCTGCTGACGCCGGAGGCGGGGGTGGCTCGCCGGACTTCACCGATGGGGACCGCGCCCGAGCAGGTCGAGCTGCAACTGCAGATGGCGGAGCGGCTGATCGCCGGCGAGTGAGGCAGGGGAGGTTTCGGCACGACCTGGTGAGAATGGCTCCCCCAGGTGGTGATTGTGATGCCTTCTCAGTACGTCCGGGAGATCAAGCCCGGTGATCAGGTTGATGCGACGTTCTTTATGCAAAAGCGGACGCTGGTGCCGTTCCGGGATCCCAGCAAGGGCCATTATCTGGCGCTGACCTTAAGCGACCGGACGGGCCAGATCCAGGCGCGGCTGTGGGATCGCGCGGGCGAGGTCGTCGGCACGCTTGCCGAGACCGGGATTGTCCACGTTCGCGGCGCCGCCGACAGCTACCGGGATCAGGTGCAACTGACGATCACGGAGATCACGATGGCGGCGGAGTCAGAGCGTGATGTGCAGTCGTTCCTACCGGTGAGCCGGTCGGACATCCACAAGTTGCGGGCCAAACTTGAGCAGATTCGCCTGAGCATCACCGATGAGCACCTTGTCGCGGTACTGACCACGGTCTTTCAGACGCCGGGCGTATACGATGCGTACACGTCGTTTCCGGCGGGCAAGCAGGTCCACCATGCGTACGTGGGCGGGTTGCTCGAGCACAGCCTTGAGGTCGTGGAGTTTTGTGAGTTGGCGGTCCGGCTTTACACTGGCATGCTCAACCGGGACCTGCTGGTGACAGGGGCACTGCTGCACGACATCGGTAAGATCGAGGAGTACTCCATGATCGGCGCCATTGACATCACGACCCAGGGTCGGCTTACCGGCCACACGGCGTTGGGCCTGCGGATGCTGGACAAGGCGATCGCCGCAGTCGGCACCGTGCCCGCCGCGCTGGCGGAGCACCTTGCCCACCTCGTGTTAGCCCACCATGGCGACCTGGAGGCGGGCGCCGCAGTCCTGCCGCAGACCCCCGAAGCGATGGCCCTGCACCTCGCTGACCTCTTCAGCGCCAAGATCAAGCAGTTTGAGCAAGTCATCGCGGCCGGCGGCGACGCCCAATGGTCGCCATTTGACCGGTTGCTTGGCCGTTCGCTCTATAGCGGTTTCACCAAGGGATAGCGGCTCCTAGTCGCGTACATCCTCGGTGCCGCTGCCGGCAAACTCAGGCGGCACAAGGTTGACCTCTCTCTGCCCGCCAAGGGCATCGATCGCGCGCACCGGCTTGCCACGGTCCTGGTTTTGGCCGCTTAGGCTGATCACCATGACGAGGAAACCGACCACTAGCCCGAGGTAGTGGGTCAAAAGGCGCCACACGAGCACCAGCGCGCCGATCAGCGCCGAGGGCACAAAGGTGCCGTAGAGTGCCGCAAAGGCCATCTCGGAGGCGCCTGCCGAGCCGGGGGTCGGCCCGAACGCAACCGCCAGGTAAAAGATGATGCTCGTGACAGCAACTGCTGCCGCTGGCGCGGGGCTGCCGAGGGCGCGCACCAGGACCACCGGTACTAACAGGATCGAACTCCACCCGATCAGCGACAACAAGGCCACCACAACGAGCGTACGGCGCCGCCCGCTGTGTCGACCAAATCGGCCGACCGCGTCAACGAACACCTTGGATTGCTCACGCAGGCTCGCTGTGACTTTAGCGATGCGCGGTTTGGCCAGCCAGCGGGAAACGCTAGGTCGTCCGCTCAGCCGGTCAAGATAGCCGCCAACGCTGGCGCGGCCGAGGAACAGACCGACCGCTGTCGCGATCAAGGCCAGGTAGATGCCGAGCCCGGCGTAGAGGGCGACTTGAGTTTGATCGCCGGGCCGCCACTCTTCGGCAGTGAGCATCAGTAGGAGAGGGACCATTAGTCCGAGGCCGACGCGAGCGGAGCCGTGCAGCAGGGACTTGACGGCAACCGCAGCCGTGGCTCGCCCGAGGGGTACACCGGCCTGGCTGAGGCCGTAGATCTGAAACGGATCACCGCCCGAATTGAATGGCGTGATCCTGGCAACAAACAGCGCAGAAGTGATGATGCGAATCAGAGTGCGCAGGCTTACCTGCTCACCAAGGGTGCGCACCAGCAGGGTCAGACGGACGCATTCAAGGGCCCAGTCGAGCAAGACGAGGCCCAGCGCTGTCAGGAGGTAGGGAGGGGCGATATTGGCGATCGCCGCAAGGTCGATGTCGCCGCCCGTGACCCAGACGACGGTGAATATCCCCAGCACGCCGAACGCGATGCTGACGATTAGGTTGGGCACGCTGATTGGGCGCGCCGAGCCGGACGGTGCGACTTGCGTGGCATGCTCCGTCACCGGCTCACCTCGTCCCAGTCCAGCTATTCAGCCCATTCTACCACTTTTGCGGGCCGGCTGAGCGTAGGATCCGAACGGCCTCTGCAACACCGTTCGATACTCGAAGTTCCAGCTTAGAGCGGTAACCCCTCTTGGCTCGGCGGGCGCATCGGAATGCCGGCCGCATAGAGAGCAGCCTTGATCTCGCCGATGCTGAGCCGCCCCGAATGAAGGGTGGAGGCAAGCAGGGCAGCGTCGGCCAGAGCACCCTTGAGGATAGCGACGACGTCCGCCGTACTTCCCGCACCGCCTGACGCAATCACCGGCACGGAAACCGCCCTGGCAACGGCACCCGTCAATTGGATGTCGTATCCTGTCTGACGGCCGTCCGCATCAATGCTGGTTAGCAAGATTTCGCCCGCACCCAAGGCGACAGCCTGTTTTGCCCATGCCACAACATCGAGGCCCGTGGGACGCGTACCGCCGTGGGAGTAGGTTTCCCAGCCTGTGCGATCGGCGCGGCGTTTTGCGTCGATCGCGAGGACGACGCATTGCGCGCCAAATGCATCCGCAGCCTCCGCGAGCAGGGCAGGGCGCGCGATGGCGGCCGAGTTGACGGTCACTTTGTCGGCGCCGGCGCGCAGCAGCCGACCTACATCCGCGACTGTACGTACACCGCCACCGGCAGTCAGGGGCACGAACAGCCGCTCTGCCACCCGCGTGACCGTGGTCGTGAATGTGTTGCGGTTTTCCAGGGTCGCGGTAATGTCGAGCAGCGCGATCTCGTCGGCACCGGTCAGAGCATATCGTTCGGCCAGGGCGGCCGGGTCGCCGGCATCGATCAGATCGCGGAAACTCACTCCCTTGACGACTCTGCCGTTTCTGACGTCGAGGCACGGGATGATCCGCTTGGCGAGCATCAGGCAGCACCCCCCGGCAGGGACAGGAAGTTGGCGAGCAGCGTGAGTCCTGCGCGGCCGCTTTTTTCGGGATGGAACTGGGTACCCCAGAGGTTTGCGCTGCCAACGACGGCCGCAAAGGGCTCGCCGTAGCAGGTCGTTCCTTGCCACGCCGCGGGATTGGCGGGAAACGCCGCGTAGGAGTGGACAAAGTAGAAGTACTCCGACCGGCCGATGCCGGCGACGAGAGGGGCTGCGGCAGGGGTGAAATCCACAGTGTTCCAACCAACGTGGGGTATCTTCAGGCCCGGAGCCTGGAGTTGCCGCACGCGACCATCGATCAATCCCAGCCCCGGGCACAAACCGCCCTCATCTCCATCGGTCAAGAGGACCTGCATGCCCAGGCAAATGCCGAGCAGAGCCCTGCCGTTGGCGACAAATGCCGGGATTGCGGTCGTCATGCCCGTTGCCGCGAGCCGTCGCATTGCGTCACCGAAAGAACCGACGCCCGGTAGGACGGCGTGCGTATATGCGGCCAGATCGGCCGGGTTGGCAACCAATACCGGCGTTGTGCCCAGGTGGCGCAGCGCGTTGGCGACACTGTGGATGTTGCCGCGACCATAGTCGATGATTGCGGTCTTGATCGTACACCGCCTCCTCAGCCGAACTTGACGAGTACCACGTCAATATACCATCTCGATATCAAGATATCTAGTTAAAGCAAAGTTCTCCGGGGGACTTGCCGCCGGCCGACGGTTGTCGCGAGTGATCGTCGACTCGGTAGATCGAAATGCCGTGGGGCGAAGGAATACGCCCGCGGGAGCGGCGAACAAACGCGGGTGATGCATTCACTTTGACAGAGGAGGTTTCAACTTGGGCACACACAAAGCTGCGCCTTTTGTCGCGGAGATCGAGGGACTGGTCGACGTGATCAAGGGAGATCTGATCGCGCTTAGCGACAGGATTGGCCAGCATCCGGAGCTTGGCATGCAGGAGCGCCAGGCGTCGCAGTGGCACGTCGACGCCTTGGCCAAGGCTGGATTTGCGGTTGAGTATCCGTATGCGGGATTGACGACCGGCTTCCGGGCCGAGATGACCGGCAATGGTCCGGGCCCGACAATGGCCCTACTGGTGGAATATGACGCTTTGCCGGAGATCGGCCATGCGTGCGGCCACAACCTGCACGGTGTCATGAGCACTGGCGCTGCCATAGCTCTCGCTGCGATGCGGGACAAGTGGGCAGGCAAACTGGTCGTCCTCGGCTCGCCCGCCGAGGAGGGCGCTGTCGACAACGCCGGCGGCAAGGTAGTTCTCGTTGAGCAAGGTGCGTTTGCCGACATCGACGCAGCGATGATGGTACACTCGTCGTCGATCAACGGCCTGGGTGGTCCGTCATTGGCGCGTGAGGCGTTTGAGATCGGATTCAAGGGCAAGCCGGCTCATGCGGCGGCGATTCCCCACTTGGGCATCAATGCATTGGAGGCGGCGATTTCGCTGTTTAACAGCGTCAACGCGCTGCGCCAGCACCTGACCTCGGATGTGCGCATCCACGGCATTATCACCAAGGGTGGAGCGTCCCCGAATATCGTGCCCGAGTATGCCGAAGTCCGGATGTACGCCCGGGCAGCCGACAAGGAGTATCTGAAGTCCGTGGTCGCCAAGATCCGTAACTGCGCCGAGGCCGCAGCGCTGGCCACGGGGGCCAAAATGGCATGGCGCAACACCGCGCACGCATATGACAACATGATCGGCAACCGGCCGCTTCAGCAGGTGTTTGGTGAGAGCCTGCGCGAGCTCGGGGCAGTGGTTGATGAATCGCCGAGCCGCGGTTCGGGGTCGACGGACATGGGCAACGTCAGCCATGTGGTTCCCTCGATCCACCCGTACGTGGCAATCTGCGATGAGCCGATCCCCGGCCACTCCCGCGAGTTTGCGGCAGCGACGATGACGCCGCGCGGACACGAGGGATTGATCTTGGGTGCCAAAGCGATCGCTGTAACTACCTACAAATTCCTGATGCAGCCCGAGCTGGTCGCGGCGGCAAAGGCGGAGTTTGGCAAGTAGGATTGGCGCAGTAGGGCGGGGGAGCGTTCTCCCGCTGGCAGGCGAGGAGCTATGCGCGAGGCCGGTTGGGCAGGTGCCCAACCGGCCTCGGCTCTTGCTGCAGCCAAAGGCGCCACAGAAGCGCCTCGGACCTGCTTACTTGGCGATAAGGTGTATCCAGTCGGTAAACAGGAACTGCAACCGGGAGATCAGAAGCGAGATACGGCCCTGAACCGCGTTGCCGAACGCCGCGCCGAAGGCGATCATGATGGTCCAGCGACCGACCATGCCAACGGGCTGGATCCAGCTGATGCCTTTGCCCCGGATGAACACGAAATACAGTAGCGTACCCAACGTACCGAGGAAGAGGATGACCGCGTCTAGGCTGTTGAGCGGTGCAAACGCGGCCTGGATCTGCCGGACAAGGTCTGACTCAGCCGCGCCGCGGACGGAGAGGCCAATGCCCAAGCCGACCATAAACGACATCGGGATCCGGCTCAGCCACGAATACTGCTTGTTGAAGCGCGAATAGAGCAGTAGACCGAGTAGGATCGGAATGATGAAGATATACTGGCCCTTGGTCGTCAGCGGCACCCACGCGCGGGTCTTGAAGTTTTGGAACCCCTGGACCAGCGACCATGCGGCGCCCATGCCGACGAATACGTGCTCAAAGAGCTTGAGCACCGGGTTGTCTTTATAGAGCGTTGAATAGATTGCCAAAGTCGCGATTGCGGCCAACCACACGCCAAGGTCAGAAGTCATCGCATCTACCCCCTAACCTCGGAGGTCTTCTTTGCCTTTTGCGACCTCTCGATGGCGTAGATTATGTTGCCGAGGATCGTGAACCCGATGATGACAAAGTGCCCAAGGGACTGGGCGTCCATGCCTGCTGCAGCCTTGCCGGGGATGCCGCTCGCGATCTCGTACTCAGCCGCGCCACGCAAGCCGGCCAGGATGCCGAACAGCTGGCCTGCCTGGTAGTATGGCTCCGTCTGCGGCGCCATAACCGTAACGAGGCCGGCCATCATGGGAATCTTGTAGAGGTTGTACACCTGCCGGATCCACTCCATCGGGCCGGGGTTACCGGTCGCGAATTCGAGGATCATCTTGGTATCCTGGATACCGGTGTAGCCGGAGAGCATCGCGATTGAGTTGGTCACGTTGCCGCGCCGGTCTTGCGGGAAAGCAACGTAGAAGTCGGATGCCATTGCGGCGATGGCGGTTTCGATGCCGGCCAGGTAGCCGACATCACAGAAGTCCTGGCCGTAGACCTTGCCAGTGCTTTCGGCCCACTCGACGATCTCGTCAATGAAGATAACGCCCTGGTCGACGAAGGCCATGAAGATGATGCGCCCGCCCTTTTCGAAGACGTGCTTTGCCATGGCCACGGCCTGCGGATGTACGTCAGGCGCGCCGCCAATCGAGTAGTCAAGTGACATTATGACGACGTCACCTGGAGATAGAGTGTCGACCGTGTTGTATACGTCACGGGTCCACGGGCCGACCGATACTGGCAGGCCGATCGGCTTAACCAGTGGCCAGAGCACGAGGACGATTAGGATGAGATAGATCAGTCGACGGTCAATGTTACCCAGTGCTTTAACCATTGCTCATGCCACCCCCTACTGGCCGCCGCCGAGATAGCCGCGGTCGATGCCCACGAGTGTCCGGAGGCCGGTGGCGATAACGCCAATGGCCGATCCGATCATGATGCCGCGGCTTGCGGCAGCGTTAGGGATTTTCATCAGCCAGTCTGCCCAGACGGGAAACTGCTTGGAAATGACCTCGCCGAGCGGCGCCCGGCCGAGCATCAAGATAATACCCGCAATCAGCAGCATCGAAGCGTCGATATTGCGAACGCGGAAGGCCCGGTAAGACGCTGAAGCGATGAAGAAGACAAGCAACGAGAAAGTCGCCGAGCCAAGCGGAACCATCAGGTTGTTACGCAAGAACAGGAAGGTCGCCCCTTGGTTGTTGACCAACCCGAGCCCGCCGAACACGAAAAGGGTAACGATAAGCGCGATGCTGTACGGCCAGTCCGTGGACTTGCGGTTGATGCGGAGGAAATGGATTCTGGCCAGGTTGACTGAGGCAAGGCCCGTGGCCATGGCCGCAATGATGGTGCCCCAGTTTTGCGCCTGGCCGGCGTATTCCTTAAGCGTGGCGTTTACGAAGAAGTACTGAATAATCATGCCGAAGCCGACTACGCCGGCGATCGTAAGTGGTACCTCACGTCGCATCTAAGCACACCTCCTTGCGGCTATTTCTTGATCAGGTCGAGCAGGACGTTATTCTTTGCGGTCGACAGCAGCGCTCCAACAATGATCAGCGCCGCGGCAACCAGCTTGACAATGTCCTGACCGACCAAGCTGCCAAGCTTGACCGGGTTGCGAGACAGGATGGAGCTTGCGGCATAGAGCTCCTCACCGATGAGGACGTAGTCGCAAGCGGCCACAAAAAACGGGATCTGGTAAAGGCGCGTGCACCCGCCGATTGAGATAGCGCCTGCCTGGACTGCGCCTTCGGCGAGCAGCAGTGACTCAGCCTGGAAAAAGCCCATCATAATGGCACTTGCTGAGCGCTCGCGAGTCATGATGCCAAGTGATGCCGCTCCGAACGCGAACTGCTCAGGCGAGAGGTAGCGGAGCATTTCTGGCCGGTACGCATCGGGGTGGCCCGTGCGGCTGTAGGCCTCGCGGACGACTTCGTCGGCCACCGGGTAGACGGATGGGTCGCTGATCGCCACGGCGATATCCACTTCATACCGTGCGGTCTGCTCTGCCACGTAGGACAAGATCTCCAAGCCGGCAACCGTGTCGGAAGCGCTTGAATCCGTCAACGTGCCGCGGCCCGGCGTGTAGTAGATCGGGCGGCCAAGCTCCGTTGCGCGGCCGATGCCCTCGTCAATTGCCTCAAGGCCGGCGATACGGCGCATCGTGGGCACCTTGCCCTGCTTGGCCTGGTTCATGGCGTAGGCCAGCACAGCAAAAACAAACATTAGAAACCAAAAGACGAATACTTTGCCTGCTACCATGATTGCGTATGTTCACCTCCGAATCGATCCTCTGGTCATGCGGGCTCACCGGCGGCCGGCAAACGGCATGACCGGTGAGTGCCTCGCCAGGGCTAGGTCATCAGCTACGCGGTCACCTCCCGATGATCAACACCGAAGCCAGGCTGCAATCGATCGACCCGCCGGCCTGGCATTTGCCCCGCGCCATGCAACGGAAACACCAACGTCAGTAACAGAAAAACTGCGTCACCCGGGTATTGTTGCAGGCGGGAATGCGCTTTGATTCATCGCTGCTTTGCTTTTACCTTCTGAAGTAGTAAGTAAAGGCACGAGTAAGGCCCCGGTAATCCCGGGGCCCGCACGCCAATGATCGTGACCTTGTGGCCCGCCGTGGGGCGTTGCCACAGACAAGGCTATTCGGGTAAGGCGAGAACGGCAGTCTTAGCCGCTGCAATGGCGTCTTCGAGTGCTGCAAGGCTCTGCTCAGTTAGGTTGAGGCGCGGTTTGCCTCCGGCAGCCGCAGTGACCACCGTCGCGGTCAACGCGTCGTCGAGATCTTCGACCGCATTGATTACTCCTGGGATAGCCTCACCAAGCGACGTTATCCGAGCGGCGGTCGGCGAGGACATCTGCTGCTGGAGGAGGACGCTCATCCTGGTGTGCACCGCGTTGGCCAGGCCGATGATCTCGGCCTTCCATTGCACCGGGCCACGACGCGGGATCATCGTTAGAGCCGCGTCGAGCCTGGCCGCGACAGCTGCGAGTTGGGCCACCGCTGGCGTGGCGCCTTGGGCCGTGCTTGCTGCCCGAATATCGGTTGCGCAGACGGTCAACTGAGTGCGTAACTCCCGTAGTCGGGCAACTGCGGTAGCCACGTAAAAGTTGTGCTCGGATGCCAGATCGTCACGCCAGGTGCGCATCCAGATCCCGTAGGCAGCGCCAAAGCCAATTGCTGCGACGAGGGCGAGGACAAGCCATACCTGTGGATCCCGCCAGTTGACTTTGGTTGCCGATCCTCCGGCCTTACCCTTGGGCTTGCTGGCGTCCTTGCGCTGTGCGCCGCCCTTTGTCGTCGCGCTCACGTCGAAACCACCCTCTCCTGACGATCGCCTCACTCATAGCCCATAGCATAACAAACCAACCTGGGCCAACGCGATAGGACTGGAGGTTTTTTAGTGCAGGTAGCGAAGTCGTGTTGGCAAAGTTGTGCGTAGCTTGCTAAGATGAGGACGAGCAGCTAAAAACCAAATACTGCGGCGAATGACGACGACAGGAGACGGTCGAGTCTTACGACCACCGTAGGAGCAAGCTCGGCGCCAACCGGGTGAAACTCTCAGGTACCGACACTGTCGCCGGACGCACCTCTGGAGAGAGCTCCCGCCCAAGGCTATTTACTGTATGGCCGGCAGGAGGCACCAACGGGGAATCAGCCAGGGTTTTTCTGCCCCTGGACCAATCTCTCAGGTGAAAGGACAGGGTGAGCAGGCGCCTGGCGGCGCTTATTCCCTGTCCTTTTGGTTTTCCAGGCCGCCCAGACGCAGCGAGCACGCCACCGGGCAGGGTCAAGGCAATGGGACAGGCATTCGATCAGGAGGTGGACCATTGGACGAGCACGCAAACCTCAAGAAGACCCCGTTTTACACAATGCACGTCAAGTACGGGGGTAAGGTAGTGGACTTTGGCGGCTGGGCTCTGTCGGTGCAGTTTTCCGGCATCCTGGATGAGCACCACACCGTACGGCGCCAGGTCGGTCTGTTTGATGTCTCGCACATGGGCGAGGCGACGGTCAAGGGACCGCAGGCGTTGGAGTTCCTGCAGCAGATGGTCTCCCGCGACATCGCGGACGCAAAGCAGTATCAGGTCAAGTACACGCACTTTCTTTATCCGGGTGGCGGGTGTGTGGACGACCTGATGGTGACCAAGATCGCCGACAACGACTACTATCTGGTCATTAACGCGGGCAACAAAGACAAGGACATCGCCTGGCTCAAGGCGCATGTGGCCGCCTTCCCGGGCGCGGCGGTCGAGGATATCTCCGACGCAACCGGCGAAGTAGCTCTCCAGGGACCTTTTGCGCAGGCGACTCTGCAAAAGATCACGACCGAGGACCTCGCTGCGCTCAAGTACTACTACGTCATTCCCAGGGCAAAGGTCGCCGGCATCGATGTGATGATCTCCCGGACGGGTTATACCGGCGAAGACGGTTTCGAGATCATGTGTGACCCCAAGGACGGGGAGGCCCTCTGGGAGGCCATCATGCAGGCCGGCGCGGAGTTTGGCATCAAGCCCATCGGCCTCGGTGCCCGGGATAGCCTCCGGTTTGAGGCAGGCATGCCGCTCTATGGCCAAGAGCTCGACGCGTGGACCTCGCCGCTTGAGGCCCGGCTTGCCAGGTACGTCAGCATGGACAAGCCGCTGTTTATCGGCCGCGAAGCTCTGCAGTTGCGGCAGGCGGAGGGGCTCAAGAAGGTGCTCGTCGGTCTGGAGATGATCGGGCGTGGCATCGCGCGGCACGAGTACCCGGTGCTCGACGGCGCTGGCCAGGCGGTAGGTTACGTTACGTCTGGTATGTACTCGCCGACCCTTGAGAAAAACATCGCATCCGCCTATGTGCCACCTGAGTTGTCAGCAGTGGGCACCGAATTGGCGGTTGAGATCCGTGGCAAGGCTGTGGCGGCAAAGGTCGTCAAGCTTCCATACTACAAGCGGGCAAAGAAGTAGAAGGAGGAAAATCAAAGATGGCATTTCCGGCAGGCTACAAGTACACCAAGAGCCATGAGTACATCAAGGTCGAGGGCAACACCGGCTACGTGGGATTGACAGCCTATGCACAGGACCAGCTGGGCGACATCGTCTTTGTCGAGCTGCCAGAGGTGGGCCAGGAAGTTACCCAGGGCGAGCCATTTGGCGTCGTCGAGTCGGTCAAGGCCGTCTCTGACTGCTACAGCCCGGTTAGCGGCAAGGTCCTCGCGGTTAACGACAAGCTCAATGACGAGCCCGGTACGATCAACACCGACCCGCACGGCGAGGGCTGGATTGTCAAGGTTGAATTGGCCGACGCGGCTGAGCTCGCCAATCTGATGGACGTCGCCGCCTACGAAAAGCACGCTGAAGAAGAAGCCAAGGCGGGACATCACTAAGATGCGCTATCTCCCAAACACAGACCGTGACCGCAAAGCGATGCTCGAGGCCATCGGCGCCAAGAGCGTGGCTGAGCTGTTTGCGGACATCCCGGAGCAAACCCGGCTCAAGCGAGAGCTGGATCTCCCGGCGCCGATGGCGGAGCAGCAACTACGCGCCTACGTAGGCGGCCTGGCCGCCCAAAACTGGAACGTTAACGACTACACGTGTTTCCTGGGCGCGGGCGCCTATGATCACTACATTCCGGCGGCGGTTTCTCAGATCATGTCTCGCAACGAGTTCTACACGGCGTACACGCCGTACCAGCCTGAGGTCAGTCAGGGCACGCTGCAGTCCATCTATGAATACCAGACGATGATCGCCGAGCTTACCGGCATGGATGTTGCCAACGCTTCGATGTACGATGGCGCATCCGCAACCGCCGAGGCGATTCTTCTGGCGATGGCGACCAACCGCAGGCACCACGTCGTGATTTCGCACGGCGTGCAGCCCAATGTTCTCAATGTGTGCAAGACGTACACGGGCGGTCAGGGAGTAACGTTCAGCGAAGCCCCAATCAAGGCGTGCGGCACGACGGATGTCGCCAAGACCGCGGAGCTGATCACCAACGAGACGGCCTGCGTTATCGTGCAATACCCCAACTTCTTCGGCGTAGTTGAGCCGTTGGACGAGCTCGCTGCTGCAGCGCACAGCAAGGGCGCGCTGTTTGTGGTCAACGCTAACCCGATTGCGTTGGGTTTGCTCAAGGCTCCGGGCCAGTGCGGTGCAGACGTGGTGTGCGGTGAAGGCCAACCGCTCGGGCTGCCGCTTTCGTTTGGCGGTCCGTACCTTGGGTATTTTGCGTGCCTGGAGAAGTTCCAGCGGCGGATGGCCGGAAGGCTTAGCGGCGTTACGGTCGACAACCGCGGGCAGCGTGCTTTCGTTTTGACGCTGCAGACTCGCGAGCAGCACATCCGGCGCGAGAAGGCTACGTCAAATATCTGCTCCAACCAGGCGCTTTGCGCTCTGGCGGCGGGCGCCTACATGGCCCTGATGGGCAAGCAAGGGATCCGCGAGGTTGCCAACCAGTGCCTGCAAAAGGCCCACTACGCGCAGCAACAGATTGCCAAGCTGCCGGGCTTTGAGCCTGCTTTCGGCGGCGCCTTCTTCAACGAGTTTGTGTTCAAGACACCGGTCGAGCCGGCCAAGCTTCAGGCCGAGCTCGCCAAGCATAAGATCCTTGGCCCGATCGACCTCGGTCGGTTCTACCCCGAGTTCTCTGGCCTGGCCATGTTTGCCGTGACCGAAAAACGGACCAAGGCCGAGATCGATAGCCTCGTTGCTGCCCTGGAGGTGGTGAGCAAGTGAATAAACTCGAACCGTTGATCTTCGAGCTCTCCTCACCCGGGCGCACCGCGTTTTCGTTGCCCGCGCTCGATGTCCCGGCACAGGATCCAGCCAGTCTGTTGCCGGGCGCTGAGCTCCGGGCAGTAGCCCCTGAGCTGCCGGAGGTTTCCGAGGTAGACGTGGTCCGCCATTACGTGCGGCTCTCGCGGCTCAACCATGGCCTCGACATTGACTTCTACCCGCTTGGGTCGTGCACGATGAAATATAACCCCAAGATCAATGAGGAGATCGCCGCGCTGCCGGGACTAGCCCATGTGCACCCGTATGTTGGGCAGGCCGGCGCGCAAGGCTGGCTCAGGCTGCTGTACGAGATGCAGGGCTTTCTGTGCGAAATCGGCGGGATGGACAAGTTCACCCTTGAGCCAGCCGCCGGCGCGCATGGCGAGTTTACGGGCATGGCGATTATTCGCGCCTACCTCAAGTCGATCGGCCAGGGCCATCGCAACAAGGTGATCATCCCTGACTCGGCACACGGGACCAACCCGGCGACCGCGGTCATGAATGGTTACACGACGGTCGAGGTCAAGTCGGATGCCCGTGGTGGGGTCGACCTTGAGGCTCTCAAGGCTGAGTTGGACGACACCGTGGCGGCGATTATGCTGACCAACCCCAACACGCTGGGTCTGGCGGATGAGAACGTTCACGTTATCGCCAAGATGATCCACGAGGCCGGCGGTCTCTTGTACTACGACGGCGCCAACGCCAACGGTACCCTCGGCTGGATGCGGCCGGGCGACATGGGCTTTGACGTTATGCACTTTAACCTGCACAAGACGTTCTCGACGCCGCACGGCGGCGGAGGCCCGGGTTCGGGTCCGGTTGGCGTCAAGAAGCGCCTGATCCCGTTCCTTCCAGTGCCGACAGTTGAATTCGACGGCGACAAGTACTACCTGGACTACGACCGCCCCGAGTCTATCGGCAAGGTCTTGAGCTTCTTTGGCAATGTGGGTGTCGCCGCCAAGGCCTACACCTACATCTTGGAGATGGGCGCCGCCGGTCTCAAGCAAGTGACTGAGGATGCCGTTCTCAACGCCAATTACCTGATGGCCGAGCTCAAGAAGTATTACCTCTTGCCGTATGACCGCTACTGCAAGCACGAATTCGTGCTTTCGGGCAATTGGCAAAAGCAGCGGTCCGGCGTCCGCACCCTTGACATCAGCAAGCGGACCCTGGACTTTGGCATGCACCCGCCAACCAACTACTTCCCGCTCATTGTCGACGAAGCGATGATGATCGAGCCGACAGAGACGGAGAGCCGGGAGACCCTGGATCGGTACATCGAGGTGCTCAAGGAGATCGACCGCGAGGCGACCGAGAATCCTGATAAGGTCAAGGGCGCCCCGTATGATACGCCGGTTGGTCGGTTGGACGAGACAATCGCAAACCGCAAGCCCAACCTGCGTTGGACCAAGGAGTAAGGGACGCTTGAAAGAGCAGCCCCCACTGCACGACTTGAGCAGGGGGATGGGGGGCGCCCGGCAGAAGGGCGCCCCCCTTGCTTGGCGCGATTACCTGGCCCAACGGCCAGAGCTTGCGCTGCGGCTCGACGAGGCGTGGTCTGTGCGCGTTGCCCACTTCCCACCCGAGATCACCTTTGCCAGGCCCGCGAGTACGCTGCCGATTAGCTTGACCGGGCAGCTGTGCCCCCTGAACTGCTCGCACTGCAACGGGCACTACCTGCGTCACATGGTATCTCTCGACGAGGCGCTTGCAGCCGAAACCGCTCGCGTCCAGCGCGCGTCGAGCTTTCTGATCAGCGGTGGCTGCGTTGCCGCTACTGGCCGGGTGCCGTTCGTCGCATACCTTCCTGAGCTTGCCCGGTTGCATTGCTCTGCCCGGCTCAACTTTCATGTTGGCCTTGTCGATGATGCGGAGGCTTCGATGTTGGCAGGGTTGGCCGATGTGGTTTCGTTTGACGTCGTCGGAGATGATGCGACCATCCATGAGGTACTGCATCTCAACCGCCGGGTAGCCGACTACGAGGCGTCCCTGGCGGCTTTGCGCCGACACGTCCGGGTCGTGCCCCACGTGTTGGCCGGCTTACACGCTGGACGACTGTTAGGCGAGCGACGTGCAGTCGATATCGTCGCCGAGCAGGGCTGTACCGAGCTCGTCGTCATCGTCCTGATCCCGACGCCTGGCACGGACTTTGCCGATATTGCACCGCCGGAGCCTGCTGAGGTTGCCGACCTGCTTTTCTATGCGCGGCATCGGATGCCGCAGGCGCGCCTTGGCCTTGGCTGCATGCGGCCAGCCGGCGCCTATCGCAGCGTACTCGACCCGCTCGCGGTTAGGGCGGGCGTCCAAACAATTGTGCAGCCGTCCCCCGCCGCCACGGGCGAGGCAAAACGGCTGGGCCTGGCAATCCGCACGACGTCGGAGTGTTGCGTGCTGTGAACGAGATTAGAATCTCGGAGGGAACCGCGGCGGTGCTCGGCCTCAACCAGGTCCGTGCCATCACTCCGCCCCGTACCGCCTACCTGATGATCGGTGAGGGATGTCCGCGCGACTGCGCGTTTTGTGCTCAGGCTCGGAGCGCGACGGGGCCAGCCGGACATCTATCCCGCGTCGTATGGCCGTCCTACCCGACAGCAGTAGTGATTGAGCGGCTTGCCCGTGCCGCCGAGATGGGGGCTTTGGAGCGAGTGTGCCTGCAAACCGTGGCCGGCGCCGCTTCGCTGGCAGCCGTGCGCTATTTGCTGCCGGTTCTGACCGCGGCGATCGGGCTCCCAGTGTCTGCATCGGTGTATTTGCGCGACCTTGACGATCTGGCCGGGTTATTTGACCTGGGCCTTGATCGCGTCGGCATCGCAATCGACGCGGCCTCCCCCGAGGTGTACCGGCGCACCAAACACGGTGACCAGGCCGCCGCGCTCGGTTTTTTGGCCGCAGCGGCCGCCGCCCATCCCGGTCGCGTGAGCACGCATCTTATCGTCGGCATGGGCGAGACGGAACAGGAGTCGCTTACGTTTGTTGACTGGAGTCTCGCGCAGGGGATCACCGTCGGGTTGTTTGCCTTTACTCCTGTACGAGGCACAGGCATGGCCACCGTGCCGCCGCCTCCGCTTGCTTCATACCGACGAATACAGGCGGCCACCGAGTTGATGCGGCGTGGTGTGGCTGAGTTGGGCCATTATCGCTTCGACGCGGACGGGCGTCTCGCCGGGATTGACCTGCCGCGGCGCACGGTCGAAACCGCTTTGGCGGATGGCCGCGGCTTTGAAACCAGCGGCTGTGCGGCCTGCAACCGTCCTTACTACAATGAGCGGCCCGGCCATGTGCCCTACAACTACCCCGCGCCCCTCAGCCGGGCGGAGTTGGACGCCGCCATAGGGCCAATTCTCGCCGTGGTTTCCGCACCGGGGAGGCCGTCAGGCGATGAGTGATTTGGCTTTGCCCGGCGTCAGCCGGGAGGCGTGGCGAGTGATCACTGACGTGGCCCGGCCCGGCGCGCTCAACATGGCGCTCGATGAGGCGTTGCTCATCGCTCACGCGACGGGCGACTTGCCGCCGACGTTGCGCCTATACGCGTGGGAGCCGCCATGTATGTCGCTGGGTTACTTCCAGCGCGCGGCGACGGAGGTTGACCTCGCGGCGTGCGCCGCGGCGGGAGTCGACGTGGTGCGCCGGCCAACCGGGGGGCGAGCCGTGCTGCACGAGCACGAGCTAACCTACAGCATTGTCATACGCCAGGCCCTGCTACCGGGAGGCGTACTCGACACCTATCAGGTACTCAGCGAGGGGCTCTTGGCAGGACTCCGTTATCTCGGGATCAAAGGAGAGCAGGTCCGGCCCCGCGCCAAGCACGTCGGGAGCGAGCAAACGGCGGCGACAAGGGCAGAGGATGGTCTGCACGCAGCCTGCTTTGATGCGCCTTCGTGGTATGAGACGGTCGTCGCGGGCAAAAAGATCATCGGCTCGGCGCAGACCCGCCGTGACGGAGTGATCCTGCAGCACGGCTCGCTGCTTCTCGCGTTTGACCCGGCCCGGCTGACGGGACTACTGCGGATTCGACATGCCGAGCGACGACCTGCCATTGAGGCGCTCCTGGGCGCCAAGGCGACGTCGGTCGCCGAAGTCACTGGACGCGAGGTCGGCTTCGAGGAGGCGGCGCGGGCAGTGACCTGTGGCATGGCTGCCGCCCTGCGACTCACGATGTTCCAGGCCGGGTACGCGACCGAAGAGATCGAGCTTGCCAGACAGCTTTACCGGGACAAATACACAACCGAGCAATGGACGTTGAGGAGGTAGAGTCAATGTACGATGTGATCGTTATCGGGGGCGGCCCCGGCGGGTATGTTGCGGCTATCCGCGCTGCGCAAAACGGGCTCAAGACTGCTCTGGTCGAGATGGACCGTGTGGGTGGCACATGCCTCAACCGCGGCTGCATTCCGACCAAGGCAATGATTCGCTCCGCTGAAGTACTAATCGATGCGCAACGCGGCGCGGAGTTTGGCATCAAGATCGATGGCGTCGAAGTCGACCTGCCCGGAGTGGTCGAGCGCAAGGACCAGATCGTCACTACCCTGACGACCGGCGTTGCACAGCTGCTGCGTTCAAATGGCGTCGATTTCTTTGATGGCAAGGGGTCAATCCCTGCGCCCGGTACCGTCGAAGTTGCCAAGCGCGACGGCGGGCAGGAGTCCCTGACGACCAAAAACATCATCATCGCCACTGGCTCCAACACGCAGATGCCGCCGCTACCGCAAGAGCAGTGGGTGCATACGATCGACAGCACCGATGCGCTATCGTTGCAGGAGATCCCCAAGGACCTGCTCATCATCGGCGGTGGGGTGTTGGGCATCGAGTTTGCCTGCATCTACAACGCCTTCGGCAGCAACGTAACCTGCATCAAGCGCTCGCCGGGCATCATCCCAGAGGCTGATGCCGAGTTGGCCCAGCGGCTGGCGATTCTGTTGCGGCGCAAAGGCATCAACATCAGCACCGGCATCTACATGAAATCAATCACCGAGCTGCCCGACGGACGCAAACGACTGATCGCCGAGGAGCGCAAGGGTGACGAGGTGCGCGATGTAGCCTTTGATGCGGATAAGATCCTGGTCGCCATGGGACGCGTGCCCAACTTCAGTGGGATTGACCTTGCGGCACTCGGTGTTGCTCATGATCGCAAGGGCATCAAGACCGACGAACGCATGCAGACCAACGTGCCCGGGATCTACGCGATCGGCGACGTTTGTGGCCGCTACTACCTGGCCTTTGTCGCTTCGGCGGAAGGTATAGTCGCCGCGGATGTGATCGCCGGACACCCGGTCAAGATCGACTACAAGATCATTCCGCAGTGCGTGTTCTCGCTGCCAGAGATCGCTTCGGTCGGTATCACCGAAAAAGAAGCCAAAGAGGCGGGCATCGAGTTCAAGGTCAGCAAGTTTCCCTTTTCGGCCAACGGCCGGGCGATGGCCCTTGGCGAAACCGACGGCCTGGTCAAGGTGATGGCGGGCGTGGACGACAAGGTGATCGGAGTGCACGTTCTGGGGCCGCGCGCAACTGACATGGTCCTGCAGGCGGGTCAACTGATGGCCCTTGGGGTCACCGCCGAGCAGCTCGCCGATCCGCTGCTGCATGGTCATCCGACGCTGTCCGAGGCATTGATGGAAGCGGCGCACGGCATCAACAACATGCCGATTCACCTCGCCACCCGGCGTCGTTAGCAGGGGATTCAATGAACAACGGGCGGGTTGACCGGATTCGTGATGCTCTAGCCGCGGTCGCGACCGCGGACGGATGCGGGCTGGACGGCCTGCTGGTGATGAGCCCGCACAATCGGATGTATATGACTGGCTTCACGGGGAGTTCCGGCTATGTGATCATATCGAGTGAACACGCCCTGCTGCTGACGGACTTTCGCTACCTCGCTCAGGCTGCGACCGAGGCGCCTTGCTTTGACGTGATCCGTCACGCCAGCCCGTACCGGCAGACCATTGCCGCAGAGGTTGCCGCGCGGGGGATCGGCCGACTCGGTTTCGAGGCGGAACATGTCTCGGTGGCCGAGCATCAGCGGCTGGTGGCGGCGATGCCCGGCGTGAGCTTGGTGCCGACCGAGGGCCTGCTTGAGCAACTGCGCCTGGCCAAAGACAGCCACGAGCTCGAACGGATCGCCGCCGCCGTTGAGTGCGCCGACCAGGCGTTTGCCGAAGTCCTGGCTAGCGGGGCCATCAAAGCAGGAGCGACCGAGCTCTCCGTCGCCGCAGCCCTGGAGTCGGCGATGCGGCGGGCCGGATCGACGAGACCGGCGTTCGATACCATCGTTGCCTCGGGCCCGCGCTCGGCGTTGCCCCACGGGCGGGCATCTGGACGCGTGATCTGTGCCGGCGACCTGGTGACCATGGACTTTGGCGCTACCGTCGATGGCTATTGCTCGGACATCACCCGTACGGTTATTGTAGGGGAGGCCACTGCGGAGCAGCGACGGGTCTACGACCTGGTCCTCGCGGCGCAACTCGCCGGAGTCGCCGCCGTTAAGGCGGGCATTACCGGTTACGCCGTCGACGCGATGGCGCGCGAGATCATCGCCGCCGGCGGGCACGCCGAGCACTTCGGCCACGGGCTTGGGCATGGCATCGGGCTCGCGGTACACGAGGGTCCACGCTTGTCCACGATCGGCGCGGACGATCCGCTTCTGCCGGGCATGGTCACTTCGGTTGAGCCGGGCGTCTACATTCCAGGCTGGGGTGGCGTGCGGATCGAAGATCTCGTGGTCGTCACGCAGGACGGTTGCCAGGTGTTGACGAAAGCGCCCAAACAGCTGATTGAGGTCCGGTAGGAGGGTCATGCTTGATATCGTCCAATGATTTTCGCAACGGGGTAACGATCGAATTAGACGGCCAGATCTTTGTGGTCGTGGAATTTCTGCACGTCAAGCCGGGCAAGGGAGCGGCGTTTGTCCGCACCAAGCTGCGCAACATCGAAAACGGCGGCGTCACTGAGCGGACTTTCCGGGCCGGGGAGAAAGTGCCTCGCGCCCATCTTGAGCGGCGTGAGATGCAGTATCTGTACCGGAGTGCGGATGATTTTTCGTTTATGGACAATGAGAGCTTCGAGCAGGTGCTGCTCTCGGCCGAGTATCTCGGCGACCAAGCCCTCTACCTCAAGGAAAACATGGCCGTCATCGCTGTCAAGTATAAGGACCGCATGATTGGCGTCGAGCTACCCAATTCGGTGGAGTTGACCGTCGTTGAAACCGATCCCGGCGTGCGCGGCGACACTGCCTCCGGCGGCAGCAAACCGGCCAAGCTTGAGACCGGATTGATCGTCCAGGTGCCGTTCTTTATCAACGAAGGCGACGTACTCAGGGTCGACACCCGTACTGGCCAGTACATCGAGCGCGCCTAGTATCACCAAGGTCAGCCAACTAAGATAGCCTTTCTGGCTCGGCAACCCGCGGCATTGCGCCGCGGGTTGCTTTTTTGCGCGGAGGGCTGGGCATGCCGCGCGGTCGGCCCGGGCTTTTGCCACCGACCCATGAGGTTATCAACAGCCCCTATCCACAAATCCTGCCAGTCGCCAGAGCCCAGGAGGCATGGCAAGGATTATTGGCGAAACAATACCGCCAGCCAGGCTGGCCGGGGCTTTGCTTGCCCGGCGAGGCCGTCGATGGTATAGGTGGAGTAGGCGCGATGTGACGTATGGTCGACTACGGCATGGGCGCCAGGAAATGCGAGGTGAAGCCGGTGGAGCACGAAATTGCCGCCGGAGACGAGAAGAGCAGTTCGGTCAAGATTGCCGATGAGGTTGTCGGCGTTATCGCTGGCATCGCGGCATCCGAGGTCGAAGGCGTCGCGTCGATGAGCGGCGGCGTCGTCAGCGGCCTTGGCGAGATGCTCGGCAAAAAGAGCTTTTCCAAGGGAGTCAAGGTTGAGGTCGGCGAGAGCCAGACGGCCCTGGACCTTTACGTCGTAATGGACTACGGGATTAGGATCCCGGATGTCGCGCGGCGTGTGCAGGAGAACGTCAAGCGTGCGGTCGAAAGCATGACCGGACTTGAGGTTGTCGAAGTCAACGTGCATGTTGCGGGCGTCTCCTTTCACACCGAGGTTAGGGACGACGAGGTTCGGCTTCGTACTTGACGGTGATCGCCCAGCTATAGGCATAGTGGACACTGCCGGTTTGCCGGTGGAATGGTGGTGTTGTCGATGGGCATATTCGACCGCGTGATCCTGGCTTTGTTTACCCTGATTATGGCGATCGTTTCGTTTTTGATCGTGATCATGGCCGTCGCCGGGTGGTACCAACCGCTGACCTGGGTGCAGGATGTGCTATATGGGAGCACCGGCCGCTGGGTTGTCGGTATCATCGCCGGCTGGACCTTTGTCGTCAGCTTGCGTTTCCTTTACTTCGGTTTCCGCCGTGACCGGCCAGACCAGACCCTCGTTCGCGAAACCGACCTTGGCGAAGTCAACATTGCGCTATCTGCCATAGAGACACTGGTAACCAAGATCGCGCGCGGCATCAAGGGCGTGCGCGACATCCGGTCGACGGTGTATTCGCGCAACGGCGGCATTGGCGTTCGGATCCGCGGCGTGGTGAGCCCGGAGGTCAACGTGCCGGATACGGCCCGGCTGATCCAGCAAGCAGTCACCGACTACACCAAAAACGTCGTCGGCGTCGATGTGACCGAAGTTAAAGTCTTGATCCAAAACATCACCAACGAGACCAAGGCGCGGCGCGTCGACTAGGGTTAGAGGGAGAAGGGAAGCGCGTGTCGCTACGCGATTTGAGTCAGGATATCTGGGACAACCACCGGGGCAAGCTGCTTGGCACGCTCCTCGGCCTTTTTGTTGCGCTGCTGATTATCTGGGTTGGGCTGCTCTGGGCAATGTTCATCTTGGTCTGCATGGCGATCGGATATTTCGTCGGCAAGCGCATGGACGATCACAAAGAAAACCTCGCTGAGGTGCTTGATCGATTCCTGCCACCTGGTTCGACGGAGTGACCACCAGCCTCCGCATGTCCCGATGAGCCGCCGCACGGCACGCGAGTTGGCACTGCGTGCGCTATTTGCCGTCGACTGTGGCAAGGTGGCGGCCCCCGACGCCTTAGCCAAGGCATCCGAGACGCTTCCCCGGGCACGGCAGGACCCGGACGGTTTCGGCACCGCGTTGGTCGAAGGCACCCTCGCCAACCTGGCATCACTTGACGCCGCATTGCTGCCGCATCTCCGCGGTTGGACGTTGGCGCAAATGCCCGCCGTCGACCGCACTCTGCTGCGGATTGCCGCATTTGAGTTGCTGCACACGACGGAGCCCGCCGCCGCTGTCATCAGTGAGGCCGTGGTGCTTGCCAAGCAATATAGCACCGCCGAGTCCGGGCGCTTCATCAATGGCGTGCTTGGATCGCTGGTCAGGGCCGACGCGCCCGGCGTTTAGGCAACTCGAGCATTGACGGCAGCAACGGCGCGCGGCGCGCTCGGCCCGTCTATTTGGGCCCTTGAGCGATGCCGCTTTTTGCGTCATTTGGCGCCTGCCGACAGGAACTGCGCCGCGGCAACGCGAAAAACGGTAAGTTGTTTGTGCCACCACTGTGATTGGCGCTGCCCATCCGATGTCCAAAGGGCGGGCGCGCCGGGTGGCGGAGTTCTGACTCGTGTTTAGGGGGAATGGCGTTCGTGGATCAAGCCCTCGCACAACAGATCAAGGAGATCGTAGACCGCGTTAACACCGAGCCTGGCTCGGCAATTCCGATCCTTCAGGCGGTGCAAAACACCATCGGCTATGTCTCCAAAGAGATGATCGACGAGATAGCTACTAACGCAGGTATTCCAGCAAGCGACCTTTACGGGATCGCTACGTTCTACTCGCAGTTCCACATGGAGCCGCGCGGCAAAAACATCGTCAAGGTGTGTCACGGCACCGCGTGTCACCTGCTGGGTGCGGACCGCGTCGCTGCCGCAGTCGAGATGGCAACCGGCGCCAAAGAGGGGCACACCAGCTCGGACCGGGTGTTTTCCCATGAGCGCGTCGCCTGCCTCGGCTGCTGTAGCCTTGGTCCGGTGATCATGGTCAACGACGAGGTCCATGCGGCAGTCAAGCCGGAGCGCGTCGCGACACTGCTGCGCAAGTACCGTCAGTCTAAGTCGGATTCGGAGGTAAAAGCCAGTGCCGCAAGCCAGCCCTCAGCCTAACAACGGAGTAACCGAGGTCCGCGTCGGTCTTGCGAGCTGCGGCATGGCCGCCGGTGCCTCACAGGTCAACGATTACCTACGCGATGCGCTCGCCGAGCACAATATCCCACTTAAGTCGGTGGGATGCATCGGCATGTGCCATGCTGAGCCGCTGGTCGAGATCGTCAGCGGCGATGGTGAGAGCTTTATGTACGGCAAGGTGACGCCTGAGCGCGCCAAGACGATCGTCACAGAGCACGTCCTGGGCGGCAAACCGGTCGAGGACTGGCTCGTGATGGGTTGTCAGGCGACCGCCGGTGACTACGTCAAGCGGCAGACCCGGATCGTCCTGCGTAACTGCGGTCACATCGATCCGGAAAATATCGACGACTACATCGCCGCTGGCGGCTACGAAGCCCTTGCCAAGGCCCTAGCAATGACGCCGGAGCAGGTTATAGAGCAGGTAACCAAGGCCGGGCTGCGTGGGCGCGGTGGCGCAGGTTTTCCGACCGGGCTGAAATGGCACCTGACCCGGATCGTGCCCGGCGATGTCAAATACGTGATCTGCAACGCCGATGAAGGCGACCCTGGCGCATTTATGGATCGGAGCGTGCTTGAGAGCGACCCGCACAGCGTGCTTGAGGGCATGATTATCGGGTCGTACGCGATTGGCGCGCGCCAGGGATTCATGTACGTCCGGGCCGAGTACCCGGTGGCGGTGCGGCGTCTGCGGCATGCGATCGAGCAGGCGCGTGAGCGCGGTTTCCTGGGAAAAAACATCCTCGGCAGCGGGCACGACTTTGATATCTCGATCCGCGAGGGCGCCGGCGCGTTTGTCTGTGGCGAGGAAACCGCTTTGATGATGTCCATCGAGGGCCGACGTGGCATGCCGACCCCACGGCCGCCGTACCCGTCCGAGAAGGGCCTCTGGGAAAAGCCATCGTCCATCAACAACGTGGAGACGTTTGCCAACGTACCGTACATCCTCAGCAAGGGCGCCGAGGTGTTTGCCTCGATCGGCACCGCCAAGAGCAAGGGCACCAAGGTGTTTGCCCTCGCCGGCAACGTTGTCAAGGGCGGCCTGGTTGAGGTGCCGATGGGCACCACCCTGCGCGAGATCATCTTTGACATCGGCGGCGGCATCCGCGACGGCCGTGAGCTCAAGGCCATCCAGACCGGTGGCCCGTCCGGCGGTTGTATCCCGGCCTCGCTCGCCGATACGCCTATAGACTATGACTCACTAGCCCAGGCGGGTTCGATCATGGGGTCCGGCGGTCTGCTGGTTATGGATGACCGTACCTGCATGGTTGATGTCGCCCGGTTCTTCATCGCCTTCTCGGTCGAGGAGTCATGCGGCAAGTGCACGTTCTGCCGCGTCGGCACCCGTCAGATGTCCGAGATCCTGGAGCGGATTACGCACGGCCAGGGCACCCCGGAGGACCTCGTCAAGCTCGAGGACATCGCGATCAAGGTCAAGCAGGGCTCTTTGTGTGGCCTCGGCCAGACGGCGCCCAATCCGGTCCTGACGACTCTGCGCAACTACCGCGAGGAGTACGAGGCCCACGTCAACGAAAAACGCTGCCCGACGCTCAAGTGCGCCGCGCTTATCACCTACACGATTGACGCTGACGCCTGCACGGGCTGCACGCTGTGCGCCCGCAACTGCCCGGTCAACGCGATCACCGGCGAGGTGCGCAAGCCGCATTTGATCGATCAGAGTCTCTGCATAAAGTGCGGTATGTGCCAGCAAGTCTGCAAGTTCAATGCCGTCACGGTCAGCTGAGAGGAGAGGACCAATGGCCACTTGTTCACTAACCATTAACGGCGTCGGGATCGAGGTTGATGCCGACAAGACAATCCTCGAAGCTGCCGCTTCCGCCGGCATCGACATCCCGGCCTTTTGTTACGACCCAAGGCTCAAGCCCTTCGGGGCCTGCCGCATGTGCCTTGTCGACGTTGCCGGGGCCCGCGGCCCCATCGCGGCATGCTCGACCCCGGTCAAGACGGGCATGGTCATCACGACCAACACCGAGGTCATCGAGGGCCTGCGCAAGACCGCTCTTGAGTTTATGCTCGCCGAGCACCACGGCGATTGCCTCGGTCCCTGCCAAATGGCCTGTCCTGCCAGCATCGACATCCAGGGCTTCATCGCGCTGATCGCCAACGGCCAAAACGCCGCGTCGCTTGAGCTGATCAAGCAGCAAATGCCTTTCCCGGCGAGCGTGGGGCGCGTTTGCCCTCATTTTTGCGAGTCTGACTGCCGGCGCAATGTCGTCGACGAACCAGTCGGCATCATGCGTCTCCATCGCTACGTTGCTGATATCGACCTCGCGTCCGACAAGCCGTTCGTTCCGCAGACTGCCGCGCCGACTGGCAAGAGCGTCGGCATCATTGGTGGCGGCCCGGCTGGATTGACTGCTGCGTATTACCTTGGCATCCTCGGTCACTCCGTGACGATCTACGAGGCCTATCCTGAGCTGGGTGGCATGCTGCGGTATGCGATTCCCGAATACCGGCTGCCCAAGGCAGTGCTCGACCAGGAGATCGCGACGATAACTGCCGTCTGCGCCGAAGTGCGATGCAACACCAAGCTCGGCAAGGACATCACGCTCGACGAGCTCAAGGCCAAGCACGACGCCGTGATCATTGCCGTCGGCGCTGGCGCGTCACAGATGATCGGTGTTGAGGGCGAGCGCCTCGAGGGCAACTATGGCGGCCTTGAGTTTCTGGCCCAGTACGCTGCCGGCAAAGGCCCGGCGATCGGCCGGCGCGTTGCTGTGGTCGGCGGCGGCAATACCGCGATCGACTGCGCGCGCACCGCAATCAGGCTCGGCGCCGACGAGGTAACCATTGTCTACCGCCGGTCGCGCAGCGAGATGCCCGCTAACCCTGAGGAGATCGAAGGCGCTGAGGAAGAAGGCGTCAGATTCCGGTTCCTGGCCAACCCCATCGAGTGCGGCTGTACCCTCGAAGGGGGCCACATGGCGCAGATGACCTGTGTTGAGATGGCTTTGGGCGAGCCCGATGCTTCCGGTCGCCGCCGGCCGCAACCTGTGCCCGGCTCGGAGTTCCTGATGGACGTCGATACGGTCATCTGGGCAACCGGCCAGACCCTCGACCCCGTGGGTTTGGACAACATCGAGAAGACCCGCTGGGGATTCCTCAAGGCGGACACCGCCGGCAGGACCAGCGAAGCCAACGTGTTTGCGACGGCGGATTGCGTATCCGGCCCGACCACGGTTGTCGAGGCGGTTGGCGCGGCACACAAGACGGTGGTCCTGGTCGACCAGTACCTGCACGGCGCCAAAGTTGAGTTGCCGGCTGAGCCGTACAACCACACTAAAGGCATCCTGGAAAACATCAACAAGGCCGAGTACGCCGACCGCGAAAAGATTGCCCGCATCGATCCGCAAATGCGCGAGGGTCATGAGCGGGCAGGGGACTTCGGCGAGATCGACCCCGGCTACATCATGGAGCAGGCGATTGCGGAGTCGGCACGGTGCCTGTCTTGCGGTTGCCAGGAAGTGCACGACTGCCTCCTGCGTAAATACGCGACGGAGTATCGCGTTGAGCAGCCGCCGACACTACGTCTCGAGCCACTACCTATCGCTGCGGACCACGAGCTGGTCATCCGCGACAACAATAAGTGCATCCTGTGCGGCAGCTGTGTCCGCATTTGCAGTGAGATCCAGGGTGCTTCGGCTTTGGGGCTGACCGCGCGCGGTTTCAAGGTCATTGTCGCCCCGACGCTCGGCAAGCCCTTGGCGGAGTCCCCGTGCGAGTCGTGTCGCCAGTGCATCTCCGCATGCCCGACAGGCGCGCTGACGGCGGTTGTTCCGTTTGCCAAGCCAGGCCCGTTCAAACTGACCCAGACGGCCACCGTTTGCCCCGAGTGCTCGGTCGGTTGCTCGATCAACGCGGGCACCTATGCCGGCCAGCTGATGGCCGTCAACGCCCCGCTCGAGGCCGAGGTCAACGGCGGCAATCTCTGCAAGTACGGTGCGTTGCTCGTTAGCCGGCTGGCTAAGCTGGATCGTGTCGAATCGCCCATGGTCCGGGTTGACGGCGCACTCCAGCCTGCCACGTGGGAGCACGCTATGAGCGTTGCAGCGAGTGCCCTGGCCAAGGCGCGGGAGTCAGGCTCAGTCAAAGACAACATCGCAGTGTATGTGTCACCGCGCAGTACCACCGAGGAAACTGACCTCGCAGTCAGGTTTGCATCGCAGACGCTCCGCGGTGCCGCGACCGTTGGCTTGACTGCCGGTGCCGAGGCCATGTTGGCACAGGCAGGCGACAATGCGACCTTCCGCGCGCTCGGTACGAGTGACTTCTCACTCAGCCTTGGCGCGGATCTCGCTGACGACTATCCTGTTGCTGCAACGTGGGTGCGGGTCGCGGTTGCGGACGGCGGCCGGTTTGCCAGCGTCGGCAGCAGGCAGGCCAAGCTTGACCGCATCGCCCTACCGGCCGTTATCACAGGCCAAGGGCGGCTCGGACTCACGTTGCGTGCCCTCGCCGGGTATGCAGCTGCTGCCGATGGTGCGGTAAAGCACGCCGGCGAACATCTCGGTGCCGCCGTGGCAGCCGAGATCGCCAAGGAGTTCACAGGGTTTGACCTCGACAACGCGTGCGCTCAAGCTGGGGTGGAGATGACAACCCTGGCTTCGATCGTCGACGGCCTGCGCTCGGCACAACATCCAGTAATCGCCGTTGGCGGCGAGGACGTTGGACCGGCGGATGCCAAGTACGTCGCATGGCTCGCCGCTTTGACCGGAGCAGGTGTGCTGCGGCTCACCAGGCTCGGCAACGCGGCCGGTCTGCACGCTGCGGGCGTCGGCGTGGCCGCAAACACGGCTGCACTCGCTGCCGCACAAAGCTTCGGCAGCGGCATGGATGAGGGCGGTTTCGGTGGCGTCGCGATCGCGGCGACCAACGGGGCGGGGAGCAAGCCGTTTGTCGTGGCGGTTGCACCGTACCTGTCCGTCGCGCTACGGCAAGAGGCCGAAGTGATCTTGCCTGGGTCGACCCTGTTTGAGACCGAGGGGACACTGACCAACGCCGAAGGGCGGACCCAGTCCGTCGCCAGGGCGCTGACTCCGGTGGGCGGGCGCGACACGGCAGCCGTCCTGTGTGATCTGAGCACGCGACTTGGGCACGCACTCAAGCGGTCCCCGTCAGCGGTCGCGGGTTCGAGTTCATAGACCTTAGCACGTGAAGTGATTGCCGCTTTGGGCGGACGATCGAGCACTAGGCCATAACGAGGCATTCGATCGCAAGGGACGGCAGCCGCCCCCGGTGGGTGGTTGCCGTCCTGGCATTATAGGCCAGCAAGTATGAGCGGTAGGAGGTAGGCAAAATGGCAGACATACTCAAGGGCAAACCGGTTGCGGACCAGCTGCAGGCCGAACTTGTCGCCAAGGTGGCTGAGTTGCGCGGACGGGGCCTGGAGCCGCATCTGGCGGTGTTGCTGGTTGGTTCGGACCCGGCATCCGAGGTCTACATGAACCGCAAGAAAAAGACCGGCGAAAAGCTAGGTTTTATCGTCAGCACGCACGTGCTGCCGGGTGATTCCAGCACGACAGCAGTACTTGCCAAGCTGGAGCAACTCAACACGGACCCGTCCGTGCACGGCATCCTCGTCGAGCAGCCGCTGCCGGACCAGATCGACAAAGAGCTGATCGTCAACACCGTTGCCCCGGCCAAGGACGTGGACGGCGCCAACCCGGTTAACTTAGGCAGGTTGGTCGGCGGCGACGAGAGCTTTGTGCCGGCAACCGCGCAGGCCGTAATCGAGATGCTGGAGCGCAACAACGTGCCGCTCAAGGGCAGGCGAGCGGTCGTGGTTGGCCGGAGCACAATCGTAGGCAAACCTGCCGCCCTGCTCTTGCTCAACCGGCATGCGACAGTCACGGTGTGCCACAGCCGTACCGCTGATCTGGCAGCCGTGACGCGTGAGGCGGAGATCCTGGTCGCTGCCGTCGGTCGTGCTGAGTTGATCACCGCCGAGATGGTTTCCCCAGGCGCCGTGGTCATCGACGTCGGCACCAACGTGGTCGATGATAAGTTGGTCGGCGACGTGGCCTTCGAAGGAGTTGCTGCCAAGGCTGCCGCAATTACTCCTGTACCGGGTGGAGTGGGTCCGTTGACCAACATGCTCGTTCTCCGCAACACCGCGGCCGCATGCGAGCGGCTTGCGGCCCGATAGAGTTGGAGGTGTCGATGTGCTTTACGTTGATAAGACCGTACGTGGTTATGTAGAAACCGTTGCGGCACGCGAACCGGTACCAGGTGGCGGATCGGTGGCGTCACTCGCTGGCGCCCTGGGCGCCGCGTTGACCACGATGGTCTGCGTCTTTACGGCCGGCAATCCAAAGTATGCCGAGCACGAAGCCAAGGTCCTTGAGATCAGGGCCAAGGCGGGCGTGCTGACGGAGACGTTGCTGGATCTGGTGGATAAGGATATCGCCGTCTACTCGGAGGTAACCGCGGCCTACAAGCTGCCGCGCGCCACCGCGGAAGAGAAGGCCGCCCGCCAGCAAGCGATCCAGGCGGGGCTCAAGATCGCGGCGGCGACGCCACTGGCGATCGCCAAGGCCGCGCGCGAGGTGGCCTTGTTGGCCGCCGAGTTGGTCGACATCGGCAACCCCAATCTGATTTCTGACGTCGGCGTCGGCATTCTGCTTGCCGAGGCCGCCCTGCGTGGCGCGGCCCTCAACGTTGAGATCAACGCCGCCGGCATCAAGGACGAGGAGACCGTCAAGAGCCTTCGCGGTTTCCTGGCCGAGGCTTTGCCAGAGGTCGCGGCGCTCAGTGCTACCGTCATGGCCAAAACCATGGCTGCGATCAACAAGGCTTAGGACCTCAAGGCAAAGAGATGTCAACCGGGCAGGGGCGTGGTGGTAACGAAGCAACCGTAGACCGCCACGCTCTGTCGGTCAGCCAGTTGACCCAGTACCTCAAGCGGTTGCTGGAGGCCGATGAGGTGCTGGGCTCCGTTGTTGTCCGTGGCGAAATCTCCAACTTCCGCCAGCCCTCCTCCGGGCACATGTACTTCACTCTTAAGGACGAGGGAGCCGCGCTGAAGTGTGTTATGTTCCGCGGCCAGAACTACCGCCTGCGCTTTGTGCCGCATGATGGCCAGGCGGTCGACCTCTACGGATACATCAGCCTATATGAGCGAGACGGCCAGTATCAGCTATACGTGCAGGAGATGCGCCAGACGGGACTCGGCGATCTCCATCTGGCGTTTGAGCAGCTAAAAGTGCGACTGGCGGCCGAAGGTCTCTTTGCCGACGACATCAAGCGGAGCCTGCCGCTTTTGCCGCGGCGAGTCGCGATCGTGACGTCACCGACTGGCGCGGCGCTGCGGGATGTGCTCAATGTCGCCGCACGGCGCAACCAGGGTGTCCCAATCGTCGTTGTCCCAACCCAGGTGCAGGGGGATCTCGCGGCAGCCGGGATTGCAGCGGCGCTCGGCGTTGCCGGCCGCTTGCCCGGGGTTGACGTAATCATACTCACCAGAGGTGGGGGCTCGATCGAAGAGCTCTGGTCCTTCAACGAAGAAGTCGTTGCTCGGGCAATTCGTAGCTGTCCCAAGCCTGTGGTGGTCGGCGTCGGCCATGAGGTCGACATAACTATCGCCGACCTCGCGGCGGACCGGCGGGCAGCGACGCCGAGTTCGGCCGCTGAGATTGTCTTTCCAGAACGTGCTGCCCTGCTTGAACAGGTTGAGAGCGGCGCCCGCCGGTTGCGGATTGCCCTGCGGGCACGCTCGCAGGAACTTCGTCGGCAGCTCGATCGTCTTGCGGCGAGCGCCGTCCTGCGGCGGCCGCATAACCTGCTGGCAACTCGGGCCCAATCTGTCGACTATCTGGTCCACCGCCTTGGCCGCGTGGCGAGCGGCAACGCCGAGCGGCGCCGACTTCTTATGCGCGAGGCGGCAGGTCGGTTGGATGCGATGAGCCCGTTGGCAGTCCTCGCGCGCGGCTACGCCGTATGCCTCGATGAGCGTTCGCGCCGGGTTCTCGTGCGGGCGGATGACGTCGCTGCAGGCGAAAAGGTCGCGGTCGCCCTCGGCAGCGGCGGGCTACGATGCACAGTTGACCAGATTGTCGCTGATCGTTCCGAATTAATCGAGGAGGCGAAACGCCTTGGCATCGAGCAATGAGACGAGCGGATCTGCCGCAACCCTGGCTGCGATCTCTGAGCTAACCTTTGAGGCTGCCCTCAGTCGCCTGGAGCAGATCGTCCGCGATTTGGAGAGCGGCGATGCCAGTCTCAGCGAGTCCATGCAGCTGTTTGAGCAGGGAGTTGCGCTGGCGCGCCGGTGTTCGGATCTGCTCAGTATTGCCGAGCGCAAGATCGAACTGCTGGTCGAGGAGGCTGACGGTACCTTCAGCCTGCGACCGCTGGACGGGACAAGTGCGGCGGACAGCCCAACGAGGGAGCAGGCATGACCGATTGCGCTACAGCGCATGAGCCCCAAGGCGTGCGCGACCAGTTTGAGGCCCAGTTTGGCGCGTGGCTGGCGACGCAAACCGGTGGTAGTCCCTCAGCGCTACGCGATGCCGTCCTCTACGCTTGTTCGTCCGGCAAGCGGATCCGGCCGCTCCTCTGCATCGCCGCTGCCACCGCCTGCGGCGCAGGTATTCAGAGCGCCATTGCTCCCGCCGTGGCAATTGAGCTTGTCCACTGCTACTCGCTCGTGCACGACGATCTGCCGGCCATGGACAATGATGCTTTGCGGCGTGGCCAGCCGACGGTCCACGTATTGTACGGCGAGGCGGGAGCCATTTTGGCCGGCGATGCCTTGTTGACCATGGCCTTTGCCGCGCTGGCTGACGCTCGCCTCGGCGCTTTGCCGGCAGAGCGGCGGCTTGCGCTGTCGGCTGAGTTGGCGCTAGCTGCCGGGGGCCTCGGGATGATCGCTGGGCAAGCGGACGAGCTTGCGGTTGCGACGGAGCCTGCCGAGCACGTTGAGGCCACCGCTCGACGCATTGCGGCAGGTAAGACCGGTGCGCTGATGCGTGCCGCAGCCCGAATGGGCGGCATCGCCGCTGGGGCTGACAATGCGCACTTGGCCGCCTTGACCCGGTTTGGCGAGCAATACGGACTCGCTTACCAGGTGGTGGACGATCTTGGCGACCAGGTCAAGGATCGCGCGCTCGGTCGTACTCTCAACTACGCGCTGCTCCTCGGTCCGTCTGCCGCCGCGGAGTTGGCGCTCGAGTTGTGCGCCTCAGCCGACGCTGCCCTGGGGGAGTTGGACGATACCGCAGCCATGGCGAGCCTGCGTGCGATTGCGAGCGGGTTGCGCACGGTGGCACGAGGCCACCAACCGAGATGCACAGCAGGGTAAAAGACCTGTTAAAGACCGGATCTGTGCCGGCATAATGCCGTGTGGTACAATGAAATGCAGTCGATTTGGGACGGCGCAGTATCCTAGTCGGTGCCGCCGATGCTAAAGGCGGGCCCAAAAATCCGTCACGGGCACATCGATGAAGTCCCTGGTGCTGGCTTATGACGCCCAGTCGTGGGCTGGTGCTGGGGGATAAGGGGGATGGGGCGATCCGCAATGGCATGTGGGCGTGGACCCCGCCCTCGTGGAGGCCCAAGCACGTAGCGGTTGCCGTCAGGGCGACTACGGCTTGGGGTTAAACCTGTACGCGGTGGCGGCCAATGAAGGTCGCTGGCTGTGTGCAGAGTAGCCTGCCTTGAGTGGCTTGGGAGAACGACAATCGGGTGGCACGGTCCGCGGGCCCGTGGGGCGTGTCGCTTGTCTGAAACCCTGGCTGCAATAGAGGCTAAGCAACGGCAGGCGCCGTCGGGGAAAACCCCTAGGCTGTTGCGACATCGCAGGTGGACCGGGGATTACAGTGTGGGCTAAGTGGTAATCCAGGATCGTCTTCGGCGACGAGGCGAAACGGTCATAAAGGGAAACCGCCGGTTCGGCAACGATCCGGAGACCGCTGGGAAATCCTTCTGGACCTTAAGCCACAACGTTTACCCGGTCCGCTGCCGTCCCATTTGGCTCTTTTGACTCAGGAGGAATTAATCCATATTGAACCGACGCGCGAAAGTGCGCGGCAGTTGGGGGCCGTCCAGGGGTAGCTTGCTGGTGGGCCTATGGACCTTCGCAATTGCCCTCGGTGTCACCGTCCTCTCTACCGCCGTAATCGCTTCACTGCCTGTCAGCGCGGCCTTGCTGATCATCGTGGTGATCGTTGCCGTGGGCATTGTCTTTGACATCATTGGCCTGGCGACCGCGACGGCGCGCGAGGCGCCGTTTCACGCGATGGCGGCCAAACGGGTGCACGGCGCGGCCCAGGCAATCACGATGGTCCGTAATGCCGAGATTGTCTCCAGCTTCTGTAACGACCTGGTTGGTGACATCTGCGGCACCGTCAGTGGAGCGGCGGCGGCCGCAATCGTCTACCGGATTGTCGCGGGCAGGGCGACGCTCGACCTTGACCTGCTTAACGTCGTGATGGTGAGCATGGTGGCCGCTCTGACCGTCGGCGGCAAGGCCGCGGGCAAGGGCTATGCCATGGCAAGGGCGAACGAGATTGTCCACCGGGTTGCGATCGTTGTCGCGGGCTGGCAGCGGGTCTTCGCCAGCGTCCGCCGAGCCCTAGGTCTTAAGGACGCCCGAGTCCGGCCGTCGGCGCAGGTGCGCACCCGGCCACGCGATCAGGAGGTCAACCGCCGTGGCTGATGCCCCCCATCAGAGCGGGTTTGTGCCGCCGACGCTTGAGCAACTTCGTCGGATGTCCCATCGCCAAGTCGTCAACCTGGCCAAGTTGATCCGCGCCCGCCTGATTGAGGTCGTGGCCGCCAACGGAGGCCATTTAGCTCCCAACCTTGGCGTTGTCGAGTTGACGCTGGCACTGCATCGCACGTTTGTCAGCCCGCGTGACCGCATTGTCTGGGATGTGGGCCACCAATCCTACGTCCACAAGATGCTGACCGGACGTTGGGATGAGCTGGCAAGTGTTCGCCAACTCGGCGGCCTCGCCGGGTTTCCCAAGCGAGCGGAGAGCCCGCACGACGCGTTTGACACCGGCCACGCCTCGACGTCAATCTCGGCTGCGCTGGGCATGGCCAAGGCCAGAGATCTGCAGGGTGCGGCAAACCACGTGATCGCGGTTATCGGTGACGGCGCGCTGACCGGCGGCATGGCCTTTGAAGCGCTCAACCACGCCGGCCAAGCGCAGACGCGCCTGGTCATCGTGCTCAACGACAACTCCATGTCCATCTCGCGCAGCGTCGGGGGACTGGCCGCCTATTTAGCCCGCGTCCGGACCCATCCCGCGTACTCGCGGACCAAGCAAGACGTCAAGTCATGGCTGAGCCGCCTGCCGGGTGGCGAGGACGTTACTGCGTTGCTGGGGCGGCTGAGGACCAGCCTCAAGTATCTGTTGATCCCCGGCGTCCTTTTTGAGGAGCTTGGCATCACCTACCTTGGGCCGGTTGACGGACACGACGTCGCTCAGGTCGAGGAAGCCCTCCGCCAAGCCAAGGCGGTGCCGGGCCCGTCGGTCGTTCATTGCCTGACGCGCAAAGGCAAAGGCTACGGCCCTGCGGAGGCCAACCCGCGGCGGTTTCACGGCATCGGGCCGTTTGACCCGACGGCAAAGGCGAGCGCCGCTACGCCGGATGCGGGTCCGCCATCGTTCAGCGACGCTTTTGGCAATGCACTGACCCTGGCTGCCACTCGGGACGCCCGGATCTGCGCAATCACCGCCGCGATGCCCGATGGCACCGGTTTGACCGGGTTCTTCAGGCGTTTTCCGCAGAGGGCGTTCGACGTGTGCATCGCCGAGCAGCACGCCGTTACCTTTGCGGCAGGGCTCGCTGTGGCGGGCATGCGGCCAGTGGTGGCGATCTATTCAACCTTTTTGCAGCGGGCATACGATCAGGTGCTGCACGATGTCTGCCTGCAAAATCTGCCGGTGTTGTTTGCCCTTGACCGGGCTGGGATCGTCGGCGAGGACGGTGAAACCCACCACGGCCTCTACGATCTCGCCTATCTGCGGTCGATGCCCGGCATGGTGATTGCCGTTCCGCGCGACGAGCCCAGCCTGGCAGCGTTGCTGGAGCTAGGCCTTGGGTATGACGGTCCTTATGCGATGCGCTATCCGCGCGGCCGCGTTCCCGCCCAGCCGCTTATCGCTCCCTCGGCGGACAAAGAACTGCAAATCGGCTGTGGTCAATTGCTGCGTGATGGCACCGATCTCGCGATCCTGGCGGTCGGGCCGTTGGTTTATGCGGCTCTCGATGCGGCTAACGCGCTGGCGGCCGAGGGGATCGAGGTCACCGTCGCCGACGCGCGATTTGTCAAACCGCTCGACCTGGACCTATTGGATCGGCTCCTGACCGGGGATCGACCGGTGCTCGTCGTCGAAGAAGCTATCGCGTCCGGCGGTCTGGCCGGCGCCGTGCTGGAGGCCGCATCGGCAAGGCATGTTGGCGCGGCTCTGCGGATCAAGGCGCTTGGCCTGCCGGACAGCCCGGTGCCCCATGGTGACGCAGCCCGGCTACGCCATGCGTACGGGCTAGACACCGCAGGGATTGTCGCTGCGGCCAGAGCATTGCTTGCGGCGCCTTGCCCATGAGCGATAGCACCAGACCGGGGAGGGCGAGGCTGGACAGCCTACTCGTTGCCCGCGGGCTGTTCCCGAGCCGGGAAAAGGCCAGGGCCGCTCTCCTAGCCGGGGAAGTCAAGGTGCATGGGCAACCGGTCACCAAAGCCGGTACCATGGTTGCCCATGACGCGGCAATCGAAGTGGCTGCGCCCGCCCGCTACGTCAGTCGCGGGGGCGACAAGCTGGCCGGTGCTATCGGCGATCTTGCGGTGGACGTGAGCGGCCGCGTCGCGCTTGATGCCGGCGCATCGACCGGGGGATTTACCGACTGCCTGCTCAAGCACGGCGCTCGCCACGTCGTCGCCGTCGACGTCGGCTACGGCCAGCTGGCCTGGTCCCTGCGCACTGATCCGCGTGTGACGGTGCTTGAGCGCTGCAACCTCCGCTACCTGACCCCTGCGCAAGTGCGTGAGGCGCTGCCGCCAGGGGTGGGGGAGCCCGACTTTGCCACGTTGGATCTCTCGTTTATCGGGCTTGCCAAGGTCCTGCCTGCCGTGTATGTGCTCCTGCAGGCGGACGGCCAAGTCTTGGCGCTGGTCAAACCGCAGTTTGAGGTAGGTCGCGGCCAGGTTGGCAAGCGGGGCGTCGTGCGGCGGCCGGAGTTGCATCGCCAAGCTCTCATAGATGTTGGGACCGCCGCGCTCGAGGCGGGTTTTGTGGTGCTCGGTTTGACCCACTCGCCATTGCGGGGACCGGAGGGCAACCTGGAGTACTTCATCTTGCTCGAAAAACGCTCGGCAGGACAAGGTCACGATCTCAGCGAAGCTGGCGGTCTGGAAAAGATAGGTCGTCCGGCGATCAGCGCGGCAGATCTCAGCGTTGCCGCAGATGCGGTCGTGCGAGCAGCCTGGATGCACTTGGAGGGGGAGTGATCGGCCAGATGCGCCATATCGGCATTGTCACCAATCCTGCCAAAGACCCGGGCTTTGTCGTCACCAAGCAACTCTCCGCTTACCTGCAACAGCGGGGACTGACGGTCAGTGAGCAGGTTCTCGACCGCACCGGTGGCTCGGAGGCAACGGTTGCCGAGGGTATCCGACGCTTACGCGACGCGGTAGACCTGATCGTCGTCCTGGGCGGGGACGGTACCCTGCTTGGCACTGCCCGTCGAGTGGCCGGTCGTGGCGCGCCGATCTTTGGCGTCAATCTTGGCCGCCTTGGCTTCCTGACCGAGGCCGAGCAACACGAGATGTATCCCGCCCTGGACGACGTGCTGGCGGGGCGGTACTTCATCGATGAGCGAGTCATGCTGGACGTTGCCCTGCGTCGCGCCGGCAAGGTGGAGAGCGAGCGGTTGGCGGTCAACGAGGCGGTCGTGGGCAAGGGGCCCTTTGCCCGGATGATCGAGGTTGAGGTGTATGTCGACGGACAGCACTTCGCCACATACCCGTCAGACGGGTTGATCGTCGCCACGCCGACCGGCTCGACCGCATACTCGTTGTCAGCTGGCGGGCCGGTCGTCCACCCCAACCTGGACGTCCTTGTGGTGACGCCCATCTGTCCGCACACCCTATACGCGAGGGCGGTGGCGGTTTCCGCCAGGTCGGAGATCCGGATCCTCGTTGTTGGCCAGCACGAGCAGACGATGCTGACGGTCGATGGACAAGAGGGTGAGCAACTCAGACCAGGCGATGAGATCCTGGTTAGAGCTGCAGCGGTGACCACCAAGCTTGTGCGCCGGCTGGGGTGGAGCTTTTACGACGTCTTGCGCCGCAAATTCCACGAAGCAGGATTACGAGGTGAGAATTGATGAAACCGCGCCGGCAGATGAGGATACTCGAACTGATCCGCAACCATGCGGTCGAAACGCAAGATGACCTCGCGAGCCTGCTCAAGGCCGATGGCATCGACGTCACCCAGGCGACGGTGTCGCGGGACATCAAAGAGCTCAAGTTGATCAAGGTGCCGGCGGGCGACGGCGGGTACCGGTATTCGCTGCCGGCCGAGTCGAGCGGCGTTGACCAGCTCGAAAAACTGTCCCGTTACATGCTCGACGCGGTGATCAGCATCGACTTCACCAAAAACCTGGTGATGGTCAAATGCCTACCCGGTACCGCCAATGCCGTCGCAGTGATCATGGACAAGATTGAGTGGCCCGAGATCGTCGGCACCCTGGCCGGCGACGACACGATCTTGATCATTACCCGCCAAGACGACCAGGCGCCCGACCTTGTCACTCGCCTGCGCGGGCTGATGCGCTAACGAGCGGCCGATCGGCTTGATTGCTGGTCCAGCCGGACGGGAGGCCACATGTTACTCGCCCTTGAAGTCCGCAATTTTGGTCTGATTGACCACCTCGAGCTGGCGTTTGGCGCCGGCTTAAACGTCATTACCGGCGAAACCGGCGCCGGCAAGTCAATGCTGATCGACGCCATGCAGTTGATCTGCGGTGGGCGCGCCAGCGCCGACCAAGTACGCACCGGCGAGGATACCGCCACCGTTGACGCTGCCTTTGACCTGAGCAACCTGCCTGGTTGTCAGGCTTTGCTCGGTGAGCTTGGCCTTGGTGCGGGCGCTCAGGTCGTGATCAGCCGGGAAATCAACACCGCGGGGCGCAACCTCTGCCGGGTCAATGGCCGGTTGACCACCGCGACGGTGGCACGCGACATCGCCGCAGCGCTAATCGACATCCACGGGCAACACGAGCACCATTCGTTGCTTGAGCCGGCCCAACACAGGGTACTGCTCGACGCCTACGGAGGCACTCAGCACCGCCCACTGACAAGCGCCGTTCAATCGGCTTATCAGGCTTTACGGCAGGCTGAAGCCCAGTTGGCGGCGGTTTCTGGCAACGCGCGCGACCGCGCACAGCGCGAGGATCTGTTGCGGTTTCAACTGGCCGAGATTGACGCGGCCCGCCTAGAGCCCCATGAGGACGTCGAGTTGCGGGAGGAGCGTCATCTCCTCATCAACGCCGAAAAGCTCGCCTCCGCAGCCGACGCCGCAGTGGCACTCATCTTTGAGGGGGGCGTGTCGTCCTCTCGTGGCACAGGCGCAGGCGGCTCGCGACGTGCCGCCGGACAGACCGTGCCTGCCGGTGAATCCGCACGCGACCTGTTGGCCGGGGCTCTTGGACAACTCGATGCGGCCGCGGCACTTGACCGGCGAGTCGCCCCGGCGACCGAGGCCCTGCGCACGATCGTCTACAGCCTAGACGATCTGGCGGGTGAGCTGCGCAACTACCGGGACGGGATCGAGTTTGATCCGGGCCGGCTGGAGGTCGTTCAGAGCCGGTTGGATAACCTGGCGGCGCTGCGCCGCAAGTATGCCGATACCGTCGATGGCATCATTGAGCACGCCGCAGGCCTGCGCCGTCAACTGGATGACCTTGCCCGCAGCGAGGAGATGGCTGCCAAGCTCGAGCAGACGATTGAGTCCTGCCGCACAGACCTGGCCGTGGCCGCCGCCACGCTGTCCACGGCCCGGCGTGCCCTGGCCGACAGACTCCAGGACGAAGTCGCCGCGGAGTTGGCCGAACTAGGCATGCCAGCCGCAGCTTTTAGCGTTGCCCTCCAGCACAGAGCTGACCCGGGCGGGATAAGGGTGGACGGCCAGGGCTACGCCTACGGGGCCCACGGGATCGATGAGATCGAGTTTATGCTTGCGCCCAATCCGGGTGAGCCGGCCCGACGTCTTGCGCGCGCTGCATCCGGCGGTGAGCTTTCGCGGGTCATGCTGGCGATCAAAACAGTGCTCGCCCGCGCCGATCGGATCCCCGCCGTCATTTTTGACGAGATCGATAGCGGCATCGGTGGCCAGACCGCCAACGCCGTCGGACTGCGTCTCGCCAGGCTCGGCCTCACTCACCAGGTCCTATGCGTGACGCACTTGCCGCAGATCGCTGCCTTTGCCGACCGGCACTATGTAGTCAGTAAGCGGTCGACCGCCGACCGGACCTCGACGCATGTGCAGGAGGTGACTGGCGAGCAGCGCGTCGCGGAGGTGGCGCGCATGCTGGGTGGCACTGTTGAGGCCCTGGCCACGCGCAACCACGCCATCGAGTTGCTGCGCCGTGACTGGCGTCACAACGAGTCCCCTGCAACAGGAGGAAATTGGTAATCGCCGCCGTATTGGTGCGTCTGTATCAGTCGCAGGAGGAAGTTTCGATGAAAGAACCCATCCACATCGTGATCGCGGACGCCGATCCCAAGTCCGCGGCAAACCTCGGACGGCAACTTGAGAATCATCCCGACTTCCGGGTGGTCGGCTACGCGCGTGGCGCATCCGAGGCGGCCTGCATCGTTGCAGAGACACAGCCATCGGTCATGATCGTTGACATCACGTCGTTGCGGGATGAGGCGATGGCTGTGGTGGCGGATGTCGGCGATCCCGGCCTTTGCCACCGGCCGTTGACGATGGTCCTGACCGCCTTTGGTCACGAGCAAATCACCCAACGTTGTGTCGACCTCGGTGCCGACTACTATGTGCTCAAGCCGCCTGGCGATGGAGTCATTGCGGACAGGATCCGCCGGCTTGCCGGGGGTACCTGTGCCGCCGGGGCGGCGTCAGTGGCGGAGCGCGAGGAGCGTGCCAAAGCGGCGGCGAGCGCTCTGCGCTCGATCGGCGTGCCGGCGCACATCAAGGGGCATCTCTACCTTCGTGAGGCCATCGTTGCGGTCATGCAGCAGCCAGGCCTGTTGGATGCCATCACCAAGGAGCTCTACCCGACGATCGCAGCCGCGCAGGCCACCACCCCAGCACGGGTCGAGCGGGCGATCAGGCACGCTATTGATGTGGCGTGGCGCGACGGACCTCCCCCCGTCGCGCAGGATCTTTTTGGCACGGGCAATCCGGCCGCCAAGCTGCGCCCCAGCAACTCCGCCCTGATCGCGGCGATCGCGCGCATGTTGGCCTGTCGATCAACCGTCGGAGGGCCAGGCACCGGCGGTTAATTGTCAGACATATAACCGTCGTCTTGCACGGCTGCGCGAAAAATGAAACAATAAACTCGTCCGAGACACCCATCAGCACCACATCGTACCGGGGGAGGCGAGGCCGGCGTGCTGCGTTCGCTTCCCGACCACCCGGATCGGCCCGCCACAGAGACGAGGATTGCGACCTTTCCTTTTGCGACCTTGCTTCGTCCACTCAACTTCGTGGTGGGACCGTTTGGCAGCGGCAAGACCGAGATCGCGCTTAACCTTGCCCTCGGCGCTGCCGCATCCGGGATGCCCATCACGCTGGTGGACCTCGACACGGTCACGCCAGCCCTGCGCTCGCGCCAGGTCGCGCCTCTGTTGCGTTCGGCGGGAGTCGATCTCGTTGCGCCAACCGGTCAGCTTGCCTACGCTGATTTGCCGACCGTTCCTGGCGGAGTGCATGGCGCCATCGGTTCCGACGAGCGGATCGCGATCGTCGATGTCGGCGGCAACCCCACCGGTGCCCGGGTGCTCGGCAGCCTCAACGCGACGATTGCCGGACGGCCGTACCATTGTTGGGGCGTGGTTTCGCCGTGGCGCCCCGACGCCAGCGATCCGCAAGTCGCCGGCCGCTCCCTCGATGCCATAGCCACACGTGGTCGGATCGAGCTCACCGGCGTAGCAGGCAATCTGCACTTACCGGCGGAAACCACCCCGGAGCGGATCCGCCGCGGGTGGCGAGTGATCGCCGCAACGGCGGCCGACATGGGATTGCCGGTTGTGCTGTGCGCAGCCGACGGCAGGCAAGTCAGTCTGGTACGACAAGTGTTGGACGATGAGCAAGATGCGGCTGGTATCCCGGTTTTGGGCCTCCGACTGATGATGCGCCCACCCTGGGATGCCGGACCGGATGATGTAGCGTGGCACTGGGACGCCGAGGCGCCGGCGCCGCGCGGCTAGGTCTTTTATCTCAAGGGAGGGTGATCCGTGCCTGGCAGAGTTGTATTCAATCAGGAGCGCTGCAAAGGCTGCGAGTTGTGCACCACGGTCTGTCCACCCAAGATTGTCGTCATGCAAGAGACCCGCAACTCCCACGGCTACCGTCCGGCCACCGTGCTGGACATGGCCAAATGCACCGGCTGCGCCTTGTGCGCCCAGGTGTGCCCCGATGTCGTGATCGAGGTCTATCGCACGGCGCCTGCCGCTGCTCGTAGGGCGTCGACGGCCGGCGAGACCGGTGAAGGGTGGGGATGCTAGTGGCGGACAAAGTGCTGATGAAGGGCAATGAGGCCCTCGCCGAGGCTGCGATCAGGGCAGGATGCCGCTTTTATGCCGGCTATCCGATCACTCCCCAAAACGAAGTGCCGGAGTATATGTCAGGCCACATGTTTGCCGCCGGTGGGCAGTTTATCCAGGCGGAGAGCGAGATTGCCGCGATCAACATGCTGTACGGCGCGGGGGGCGCGGGCATCCGCGTAATGACCTCATCGTCGAGCCCGGGCATTAGCCTCAAGCAAGAGGGCATCTCCTACCTGGCGGGTGCCGAGGTTCCGGCAGTGATCGTCAACATGGCGCGCGGCGGCCCCGGGTTGGGCGGTATCCAGCCTGCGCAGTCTGACTACTTCCAGGCGACCAAGGGTGGCGGCCATGGTGACTACCGGTTGCTGGTCCTGGCGCCCGAATCGGTCCAGGAGATGGTCGACCTCGTCGACCTTGCCTTTGATCGCGCCGACCATTACCGTACTCCCGTGATGCTGCTGGGCGATGCCATCGTCGGCCAGATCATGGAGCCGGTCGCGCTGCCTGAGCCGGTCGATCCGGCAGCCTTGCCGGCCAAGCCCTGGGCAACCACCGGTACCGGTGGCACCAGGCGCAAGAACATCATCAACTCGCTATACCTCAACCCGGATCACCTGGAGCAGCACAACCTACGCCTGCAGGCAAAGTATGCGGTCATGGATGCCGCGGAGCGACGGTGGACCAGCTATCAGGTAGACGACGCTGAGACAGTGGTTGTCGCCTACGGATCGATGGCCCGGATTGCCCGTCGGGCGGTCGACATGGCCCGGGCCGCCGGCGTCAAGGTTGGTATCGTCAGGCCCATATCCCTTTGGCCGTTCCCTGCCGAGGGGTTTGCTGCCAGTGCGCTGCCAGTGGCAAAGCGCTTCCTTGCGGTCGAGATGAGTCACGGGCAGATGGTCGAGGACGTTCGTCTTGCGATCAACTGCCGGTTACCGGTGCACTTCTTTGGCCGGGCCGGCGGCGTGGTACCGACTCCCGACGAGGTGCTGGCGGCGATCAACCGGGTCAGCGGCGACGCGTTGCAGGTGGGGCATCTGCCCGCGCACACAGACGGCATGTTGGGAGGCGATGCGCATGAATAAGGTCTTCGAGCGGCCGGCCGCTCTAACTGATGTGGCCACTCACTACTGCCCGGGCTGCACCTACGGCATCGCGCACCGGATGATTGCGGAGGCGCTTGACGGGCTCCAACTGACCGGGCGTGCGGTTGGCATCGCGTCGGTCGGCTGCACGGTTCTCGCCTACGATTACCTCGAGTGCGACTTCCAGCAGGCCGCCCACGGTCGTGCGCCGGCGGTCGCGACAGGAGTCAAGCGCGCGCGCCCTGACTCGATTGTGTTCACCATCCAGGGCGACGGGGACCTTGCGGCAATCGGTACGGCAGAGATCGTACATGCCGCCGCGCGCGGCGAGAACATCACGGTCTTTTTCCTCAACAACACCATTTATGGCATGACGGGCGGCCAGATGGCACCGACCACCCTGGTCGGCCAGCGGAGCACCACCTCGCCGGCTGGACGCGATGCGTCGCGGGCGGGGAGGCCGATCAAGGTCAGCGAGATGCTGGCGACCCTGGACGGGCCGGCCTACATCGAGCGTGTCGCGATGGACAAGCCGGCCAACATCGCCCGGGCGGGACGAGCGATTCGTAAGGCCCTTGCCAACCAGGCGGCTGGCCTGGGTTTCTCGCTGGTCGAGATCCTCTCGGCCTGTCCGACCAACTGGGGCATGACGCCCAAGGAAGCCATCGCGCGTCTGACCTCGGAGGTTGTGCCGTACTTCCCGCTGGGAGTGTACCGGGACATCACAGCTGAGCGGGGCCAAGCCAGCCAGAACGGCGGTGAGCAGGCATGATGGCGGATGATGCACGGCAAGGGGTGGCGGCGCGCCGTCAGCCGGAGGAGGAACTCGTCCTCGCCGGGTTTGGCGGCCAGGGCGTCATGCTAATGGGTCAGTTGCTGGCGTACGCGGGCATGCTCGAGGACCGCAACGTCACCTTTTGGCCAAGTTATGGGCCTGAGATGCGTGGGGGTACCGCCAACTGCACCGTCGTGGTTTCGGATGCGCCAGTCGGATCGCCCGTGGTTAGCCATCCGTCGGTGGTCGTCGCGATGAACGAGCCGAGCCTTGACAAATTCGAGCCCGCTCTCAGGCCCGGGGGGCTGTTGGTGATCAACTCGTCGCTGATCAACCGGGACCCGGCAAGGCAGGATGTGCGGGTGGTTGAGGTGCCGGCCAACCAAATCGCTGACGAGCTCGGCGATGGCCGGGTCGCCAACATGGTCGTCCTCGGCGCCGTGATCGGCGCGACGGCGGTGGTTGACGTCGCCTCGGTCAGCAATTCGCTGCGCAAAGTACTACCGCAACGCCGGCACGGCCTGATCCCCCTCAATGAGCAGGCGCTTGCCAGGGGGATGGCCGTGGTAACGGGCGCACAGGCCGGGCAAGCGAGTGTTTGAGCAACAACTGAGCAGCAAGCGGGTTTACACCGGTCGGATCATTGGTGTTCGTGTCGATCAGGTCCGGCTCGATGACGGTGTCGAAACCACGCGGGAAGTGGTTGACCACGCCGGGTCGACGGCGATTCTTGCCCTCGACGAGCAGGGCCGGGTGCTTCTGGTCGAGCAATTTCGGTATCCAGTCGGGACGACGCTGTGGGAGATACCGGCGGGGCGTTTGGAGGCTGAGGAATCCCCCGTCGATGCGGCGGCGCGCGAACTTGCCGAAGAGGCCGGCCTGCGGGCGGAGCACCTTGAGCACATCCTGACTATCCACGCCAGTCCCGGCTACTGCACAGAACGGCTTTGGATCTACCTGGCGACGGGATTAGGTCCGGCCGAGGCGGAGGCAGACCCCGATGAGCGCATTGCCAAGGCGTGGTTTCCGATGAGTGAAGCAGTTACCATGTGCCTATATGGCCAGGTAACTGACGCCAAGACGATCGCTGCGGTGCTGGCGGTCGCGGCGAGGCGGCGTGAGCCGGTCTAGGATGCGGATACCGTCAGGTGATTGGATTGCGCGTGGCTTGCGGCGGTCGACATCAACGTCGACCGCCTTTTAACGTCCTTGGGTAAGGCTGCAGGATAGATGGGCTCAGGTTGAGAAAGAACAGTTTTTGGTTGTAGATTCAGCGAGCTTTGAGCGCGCAGCAGATAGGGGAGGGACCGTTTGTGTTAGTCGGAGTGCCCAAAGAGATTAAGGCTAACGAAAACCGGGTGGCTGTCACCCCAGCAGGGGCGCACGCCCTGGTGTTGGCCGGACACAAGGTCTTGGTTGAGACAAACGCCGGCGTCGGCAGTGGGTTTGCGGATGACGAATACGTCGCCGCCGGCGCGATGATCGCGGCGACCAACACCGAGGTGTTTGCCGCGGCAGACATGATCGTCAAGGTCAAGGAGCCGCTCGCGTCGGAGTACGATCTACTGCGTGAAGGCCAGGTGTTATTTACCTACCTGCACCTCGCGCCCGAGCCAGCCTTGACGGAGGCTTTGATGCGCAACAAGGTGGTCTCGATTGCCTATGAGACGGTGCAGTTGGCTGACGGCTCACTGCCCCTTCTGACCCCGATGAGCGAGGTCGCTGGTCGCATGGCGACGCAGATCGGCGCGCATCTCCTGGAGAAGTACCAGGGTGGCCGCGGCGTTTTGCTCGGTGGCGTGCCTGGCGTGCCGCCGGCGGAGGTTTGCATCATCGGTGGCGGAGTCGTCGGCACCAACGCCGCAAAGATCGCGGTCGGCATGGGCGCCAATGTCTCTATCCTCGACATCAGCGCCGACCGGCTGCGGTACCTGGACGATATCTTTGGCGGCAGGATCCATACGATCATGTCTAACTCGCACAACGTCGCTGAGTACGCTGCCAAGGCCGACCTGCTGATCGGTGGTGTGCTCGTCGCCGGTGCCCGCGCGCCGCGCCTGGTGCGCGAGAGTGTCGTCAAGACGATGAAGCCCGGCTCGGTCATCGTGGACGTCGCCATCGACCAAGGCGGCTGCGTCGAGACGATCGACCGCGTCACGACCCACGCCAACCCGACCTATGTCAAGCATGGGGTGGTCCACTATTCGGTAGCCAACATGCCCGGCGCGGTGCCCCGGACCTCAACGCTCGCCCTGACCAACGCCACTTTGCCCTATGCCCTAGCGTTGGCCAACAAGGGATGGCGGCAGGCGATCGCTGATGATCCAGCCCTTGCCCTTGGGATGAACGTGCTTAATGGCGCCTGCTGCTATCAGGCAGTCGCAGATGCGCATGGCCTTGAATATGTCCCCTTGACGGTGTGCTCGCGCTAAATCCTAAGCGATCTGACGCGACCTTTCTGTACACGGTCCGTGCTGCTAGATGGCAGCACGGACCGTGTTATGTTACCCACTTTCCTGTCGATCGCGTGGCTTTGTGCGGGTGAGTTTAGCCATGGTTTCCTGGGCAGGGATAACCCACATTATGTAGAACCGCCTCAGTGGGCCACTTGGTAAGAGCATCGTCGGCAGCAGCTTATGCGCCTACCCGCCTGCGACAACGGTGCACGATCCCTCGCAAGCGCGCCGGCTCTCCGTCTGCCGGGCCCGGAACGGAGGCGCCTTCCGGTATGGACGATCAGATCAGAGCGTTCATCAGCTATCTCGACGTGGAGCGGGGACTGTCGCTCAACACCCGTGAGTCCTACGAGCGCGACCTCCACAGTTTTGCCACCTACCTTGGCGAGCGCAACATTCCCCTGCTGCGGGCGTCCCGGACGGTGATTATCTCCTACCTCCTGCATACTGAAGGGCAGGGCATGACGCGGGCGACTGTGGCCCGCCGGTTGGCGGCGATTAAGTCCTTTTACCGGTACCTGGCTTCGATCGGCGCGGTGCGAGCCAACCCCACCGACCACCTGGACTCGCCAAAGCTGCCCAAAAAGCTGCCAACCGTCCTGACGGTCGGTGAAGTCGACCGGCTACTTGAGGCCCCTAATGTAACAGCGGCTGCCGGCTTGCGCGACCGGGCGATGCTTGAGTTACTGTATGCCACCGGCATGCGGGTGTCCGAGTTGGTCGCGCTGGACGTGCCCAGTGTCAACGTGGAGCTCGGGTTTGTGCGCCTGACCGGCAAGGGCAACAAGGACCGCGTCGTGCCAATCGGCTCCGTTGCCCGGCGTATCGTTGGGCAGTACCTCGAAACCGCGAGGCGCCAACTCGTCCGCGACCCGTTGGCCCTGGCGCTCTTTGTCAACCAGCATGGCAAGCGCTTGACCCGACAGGGTTTTTGGAAAATCCTTAAACAATACGCTGAGATCGCCCAAATCGGCGGCTCCATCACGCCGCATACCCTCCGCCACTCGTTTGCTACGCATCTGCTCGAAAACGGTGCTGATCTGCGTGCGGTACAGGAGATGCTCGGCCATTCCGACATCGCGACGACGCAGATCTACACCCAGGTGACCAAGGGACACCTCAAGGAAGTCTACGCCAAGGCGCACCCGCGAGCCTAAGGCGATGGCTGACGATCGCGTGGAGCTGGCTGGTACGTGCAGCCTTGGTCCGTTGCCGCCGGTGGAGCCAATCTGCCGGCGGTTTTGGGTTATTGTGCTGGACGGGATGGGGATTGGCCAACCTGCGGACGGCCCGGCCTGGGCTGATGACCACGGAGCGGACACCTTTGCCAGCGTGGAGCAGGCAAGCGGTGGCCTCGATCTGCCCAATCTCGAGCGACTCGGGCTAAGGCCGCTGTTGGCCAATTTGGCGGGGGCGACCGATGATTGGGCACAGGGGAGCTCGGCCAGGCTGGTGCCTCTGTCGCGAGGTAAGGATACCCTGACCGGCCACTGGGAACTGGCCGGACTTGTCACGCAGCAGGTGATGCGGACTTTTCCAGATGGCCTCCCGCAGGCCTTGCTGGACCGGTTGGCCGCCGCGTTTGGGCGCGGCGTGTTGGGTGGTATACCGGCATCCGGCACGGCGGTCATCGAGCAGTACGGTCCGCAACACCTACGCACCGGCAAGCCAATCGTCTACACGTCGGCGGACAGCGTGATCCAGATTGCGGCGCACAGCAGCGTCATTGCCAAAGAGGACCTCTACCGGCTCTGTCTGCTCGCGCGTGAGGTCGCCCTGGGCGAGTGGCTGGTTGGGCGGGTGATTGCCCGGCCCTTTTTGGGTGAGCCAGGGCGGTTTCGGCGAGATGGGGCGGGTCGCCGCGATTACAGTGTCGCGCCGCCGGGCCCGACGGTACTCGACGCCGCCTCCGGCGCAGATATTGAGGTCATTGCGATCGGCAAGATCAACGATATCTTTGCCGGTCGAGGCATCTCGCGGTCGGTCAAGGCGTCTGGCAACGAGGCAGTGATCCAGGCCTTGTCTGAGGTACGTTCCTCGGTGCCGGAGACGCGGCAACTCGTTTTTGCCAACCTCAACGACTTCGACTCCCTTTATGGCCACCGACGCGATGCCGTGGGGTTTGGGGCGGCGCTGGGACGTTTTGATGCGGCACTGGCGGAACTCTTGCCGGCGACTGCTACGGGCGAGGAGATCATGCTGATCACGGCCGACCATGGCTGCGATCCGGGGCACGCCGGGAGTGACCACACCCGCGAAACCGTCCCTCTCTTTGTCGCTGGCGCGACTTGGCCGCCTGCTTGCCTCGGCACCATCGAGGGGCTAACCGCTGTAGCTGGGCTTATCGCTGGAGCCTTTGGTCTGCAGGGCTTTTACTTCTGGTCAAGAAAGGCCTTCAATGACGTTGGATAACCCACGCTAATCCATATCTGGAAGGAGTGGCTGCATTTGAGTGAACTGAGAATCAGTTTCGACGAGCTCCGCGCCAGGCGGCGCAAGGTGATGACCGAGATCGGCAACAAGGGCCTTGAGGCGATGGTCCTGTTTAACCCGACCTCGATCTTTTACCTGTGTGGCTTCCCGGGCATGCCGACGGAGCGGCCGATTGCCCTGGTGCTGTACGGCGGCGACAAGAGCATCCTCTACGTGCCTCGCCTGGAGCTTGAGCACGGCGAGTCGACGGCAGACGTGACCAAGGTCGTCAGCTACAACGAGTACCCGAGCAAGCCGCACCCGATGAATGTGCTGGCGGGTATCCTGGGAGATCTGGGGCTCGCCGGCAAGCCGATCGCCGCCGATGGGGCAGGGTACGGCTCCGGTCAGGGCTACAAAGGGCCCAAGCTTGAGGACGTGATGCCGGGCACCGCGGTTACTCTGTTTCCCAAAATGATCGAGGAGCACCGGGTGATCAAGTCGCCCGCTGAGCTCAACCTGATCCGCGAGAGCTGCCGCTGGGGCAACCTTGCGCACGCCCTGCTGCAGGAGTACTCCAAGCCCGGTCGGACCGAGACGATGATATCCGCCCAGGCCTCGCAAGAGGCCACGATGGCGATGATCAAGACGCTGGGCCCGGGGTTCGAGCCGCGCGGCGGCCGTGGCGCAAGTGCCGGTTTCCGGGGACAGATCGGCCCCAACTCGGCGCTGCCACACGCGATCACCAAGCACATCGTGCTGCAAAAGGGCGACGTGCTCGTGACCGGCGCAGGTGCGACGGTGTGGGGATACAACAGCGAGCTCGAGCGGACCATGTTTGTCGGCGAGGCGTCGGCCGAGCAGCGCAAGTACTTTGACTGGATGGTCCGGCTGCAGGACACGGCATTTGAGGCCATCAAGCCCGGCGATCCCTGCGCCAAGGTCGATGAGGCAGTCCGCAAGGTCTATGAGGAGCTCAACCTTTGGCCGTATTGGCGGCATCACATCGGGCATGCGCTCGGCATCCTTGGCCATGAGGCACCGTTCCTCGACCTCGGGGACGACACGATCATGCAGCCTGGGATGGTGTTTAGCGTCGAGCCGGGTCTCTACGTCGAGGGATTGGGCGGTTTCCGGCATTCGGACACGCTTGTTGTCACAGAGACCGGTATTGAGATGTTGACTTACTACCCGCGCGATTTTGAGGCGATGATCTGCAAGTATTAGTCGCCGGCGCGAAGGTCTGCGGCTAGATGGAACAGGGGCCCGGTCGGAGAAGGTCGCAGCCGATCCTGTTGTACGCCGATGCCGCACCGCGGGTGCCAGGACTTCCACTCATTTAAGTCCTGTGGTATTATCGATGCTGCACAACGTTCGTGGGTGGTTAGCTCAGGGGTAGAGCGCTTGACTCACATTCAAGAGGCCAGTGGTTCGAAACCACTACTGCCCACCACGAAAGACCAGCTCCGAGGCCGTTTGACCTCGGAGCTTTTGCTGTGATTTGGAGGATATTGGTGGATTGCCCTCCGTTTGCCCTCCTTCGGGGGGCGAAATAGATGTGCACAAGCCAGAGACGAGCGGCGCATCACTGAACGACAACCCCGAGCTAGCAGTTTCTGTCCGCCCACCACACCTCAGGGGAACTCGACACGGATATCAGCTCAAGGGCTGAGCTTCCTTCAGACTGAGGACTCTGAAAGCCGTGCGATCTAACTTGCCGGAGTAAATCCTGCTACTACATGGTAATGACTGTATATGTTTTGCAGGCAGGATGCTACTATGCTATTTTGTGTTTGGATGGAAAGCATCCACCGGATAGTTGCCCAGAGAATGGTGTGGCGCCTGGAGCAGTGCGGAGCGCAACCAGGCATAGCAGGGAGGGTAGAGTACGGTGTTCAAGTCGCGACAATCCATACGGTCTGTCCGTCTCGTGGTGCTGTTGGTTGTCATCGTTGGCGTTGCACTCGGCACTTCGGCTTGTACTCGCCCCTTTGAGCAGGTTGAGGTTCCGCCCGGCGAGATCCCTGACTATATAAGGGATGCCACCAAAGGTTCGGAGATCGTGTGGCGGGCTTTCTACGAACAGGGACAACACGAGATAGCAGTGGTCTACTACATGACCGGCGGTAGCCCAGGCCTTGTCTACCCGGCGTGGGCGTGGCTTGTCTTTGAGGACGGCGAGCCTGTCAAGGCATCCGCTTCGCAAGGTGAGCTTCTGCATTTCGGCATCAGCAAGAACTACTTCCCACAGTCACCTCCTGAGCCTTATAACTGGGAGCCACAAGAAGTACTTACCTCGAATGACCTTACCGGTGAGTCCACGTACAGCATCTCTGCCTGCGGGTATGCCTTCAACCGGAGCGCACACAGCGTGGTAGGCATGACCACTCAGGGCAGGCGTTTCGAGGCAAGAGTTGTCAACGGGTATTGGATACTGCTCGACCTGGATGTCGAAGGTGTCGACCGCTTCGAGTCCGTGGCCGTCCAGGATGCGCGCGGGAATGTGCTCTACACCTACGAGCGAAGAAGCTAGGCTCTGCGGCTGATCCGCTAAACGAGGACGGCAAGGAGGGGCAAGACTGAAGAAAATATACGACTTCGCGACTGCGCATTGGGATATTATTCTCCGCGCAGCGCAGGCGGCGTTGGTGCTGGGACTCCTGAATATGGCGCTAGGATGGTTCTTACATGGCTCAGTGAGAAACCGGTCCGTGGTGCTGGCGGTGACCCTTGGCGTACTTCTGCTGGTAGCGAGGTGGAGCGAAAGGCCTAAGTGACCCCGGGTTTGGAGAAGCGAAAGACCAGCTCCGAGGCCGTTTGGTCTCGGAGCTTTTGCTGTCATTTGGCGGATTATGGTGGATTGCCCTCCGTTTGCCCTCCTTCGGGAGGGCGGAATTAATCCAGGCTGGCAGGCGTCGTGGTCGGCGGGAACAGGGCAAGCGGCCGGCTCCGGCAGCCTATATGCGATACCACGGCTCCTCTGGAAACTCGTACTCGTGGATGACCTGACCCTCAGCGTTCTGCAAGAGGACCTCCTCGAAGGCATCCGCGCCGGAGTGCTCAAGCAGCATCAGCACCCAGAGGTTCTGCACTGATTTCTCTTTCAGTTAGGGAACATTTCGGCCACGCCGCGCATCTATGGGGCAGGACGAGCTCCCTTCTTCTGTCTGGTGCGGCCGCTAGGTGGACCAGACTGTCATGAGAGTGAAAGCCTTGTCAGGAAGGGCAGTCGTTAAGAAGGAGAATACAACAGGGAAGGAGAGATTGCGGTTACTCCATCGTCCGGGCGAACTGATGGGCCTGGTGAGGCAGTCGAGACAGCGAGAGGGGGTATGAAGATGCGGTCGAGGTGTACTTCACCGTTGGCCATTCTCGTTGTCCTGGCTATTGGTTTCACTACCCTCGGAGTCGTCATCCATCTCCGCAGCTTCAATAGCCCTACCGAGCTTGCTGTCATGCCCCCTGGGGATGTACCGGCCGCGATCAGAGCACACGTCGAAACGATACCTGGCACCACCGATTCCATTTGGCGCGCCTGCTATGAGCAAGACGGATACACGGTTGCGGTGCGAACCTATGACCTGACTGATCTTGTCCCTCACGATCCCCGCGCCAAATCACGTATCGAGATCCTCCTCTATCGTGATGTGGGAAGTGAGATGGTCTATGTCGCGCATTACGCTTCACAGGCGTATGAGATGGAAGACTACCTCTGGAAACCAGGGGAGGCTGGCTCTGAGCAAGTCGAATGGCAAGATCGGACGCACTACGCCATCGGCTGGGCCTTTGCTGATGAGGCTACTTCCGTTGTAGGAACAACCACGCTCGGGCGGCAATTCGAGTCGCCCGTTGTGGATGGCTTCTGGTTTCTGCGCGTCGCTGATCATGTGGGGCCGGAGATCTTCGACTCAGCCGTGGTGAAGGCCAGCGAGGGCAACGTCATCCATGAGTATCCTGCGAGGGTTTACAGGCCGTAGCCGACAGAGGGGAATTTGCCCGGCGCACCTTCGACGCAGGGGTCGGAGGCGGGTTCGGTTGAGTCGCCTGAGCCTACCCCGATTTCGTGGATGCCTGAGACTTGACCAGCTTTAACCAGACGGGCGATTGCACAAGATGCCAGTGAACCAGCTATGAGGTAGCTGGACGTTGCGGACTAAGCAGACACAAGCGTGCGATGCTCGCAAGTCTGAATGGGGTGCGGAGGCTATCCGCCGGCGCTTCCCAACACCAACCTCTCCGCCTTCTCCGCCGCCTCCCTCTGCATCGACGGTAGGACGTGCGAATAGGTGTCCAGGGTGACGCTGATCTGGCTGTGGCCTAGGCGTTCTTGGACTACCTTGGGATGCTCGCCGAGCATCAGCAACTGGGTGGCGTGGCTGTGGCGGAGGTCGTGAAAGCGCACCCGCGGCAGTCCGGTGCTCTGGCGTTGCATCCCAGCACACCGCTTGCGTCGCAGCGATGCCGCCCAGCAAGTCATGTGTCTGGTGTGGCAATATGCGCCGCGTGGAAGGAGAGGCGGTCTTACCTGATCCCGGCCTCAATTGCTGCTCTTAGACCGCTTGGGTCATCCGTGCCCAGCCTCAACATCTTGCCGTTCTTGAAGCGTATCTCGACCGCGCTTCCGGGGCCCACTGCATAGAGCCACCCGCCGGGCACCAGCTTCACTCCCCACATGTAGTACCAGGGATTATGTACCACGTTCGCCGACTCGACTTCCGCTAGCGGGTATGATTTGGCGAATACTCCGATGCCAAACCTGAAGGCTAACCTATCCCCGCCTACTTCGATGGTCAATGCGCAGAAGGTCGTCAAGAAAAGCACGAAGACGATTGCGGTGAACAACAGCGCGAGCGGCTTCGCCTTGGGCCAATCACGCATCCACAGTGCGACCAGAATGGCTCCAACCAGAAGATCCAGCGCAATTGTCGCCCACCCGATTTGCGTGTGCCGGTAGTTGTTCATCAGATCACCTCTCAGCTCACAGTCAATCGCCGTTGCCTCTGTACTCGGTCTCGCCAACGGGCTCGGTTGGGGTTTACCACATCCTGCGCCTGCTACCGTGTTGTGTGCCGGCAGCGGTCAATGATCAGAAACAAGACCCCCGCCAGGACGAAGGGCAAGCTGAGGAGCAAGGCAGCCGACAGTTTGCTGTTTCCGGCGGACAAATAGACAAACACGGCAAAGGCGAGACCCGCGATAGTCAGCAGTCTGCCTCCCAACCGTTCTCTCCGGTATGAGGTCACGGAACCGGCCAGCAGAAAGACGCCGAAGAGCCCGACGAAGAATCCTTCCAGGGTAATCGGCCCAGACTGCCCTAGTGCTGAGCCAATAACCATAAGGAGATAGAACGAGGCCGCACCGGTGCTTAAGAAACGGGCAGTGAGCCTGAGCGCTCTCAGATTGCGCTCACGACAGATGAACGACCACGGCATGCGGCATCCCTCCTTGTGGCCAAAGTGCGCCTCCAATCCCATTGTAGACGGTCGAGCTATTGCTCGCCAAAAGCCTAGAGCTTCGAGGTCGACAGGTCTGTTGGGCGCTCAGATTTCCCACTGGATCCATACGGCTGGAGGCTGTGCGTCTGCGGGAGGCGTTTGAGGCAAAGACCCGGCCGAGTTGCTTCGAGCACCGCTCAAGAATTCGAGGCTGGGCTAGCCCAGCACCAGCCTCTCCACCTTCTCCGCCGCCTCCCTCTGCATCGACGGTAGAATACGCACGTCATGTCTCTACCACAGGACCGAGCGTTCTCTTCGAGCGCCTCCAAACGTGCTGTTGCCTGGCACTGAGATGCGTTATAATGACTACGGAAGCATCAGGAGTGGTCTGCGTCAGCAGACCCGGCAACCTGGCCCGGGCGGCCAAGGTGCCTTCCTCGCAAAGGCGAGGGATGCGGACGGGTAGCCGTCAACAAAGCGCCCGGCGACTGCGTTCGCCCGCACTCCTGACTTCCGGAGCGCGGGCGTTTGGTTTTGTTGGGACCAAGTGCCCACCTCCATTGAGACAAGAGGGGGGCATGATCCGATGCAGAGAGATGAGACTCTCCTGTTGGTCGAGGAGGGGGAGCCGGTCTGGCACAAACAACCAGAGATTTCGCTGATCGCGGCACGCGAAGCCTACACTGGCGAGGCTTACACCAAGAATCGCGAAGACGTCGAGAGTCTGGGCCACCCGTGGCTGATCCTGTCGGCGAAGCATGGGTTTCTCCTTCCAGACACGGTCATCGAGGCATACACTGAGTCTTTCAATGACCCCACCTCGCAACCCGTGACTTCGGCAGCCCTTCGAGATCAGTCTGTGTCGATGGGGCTGACTGGCTACTCCCTAGTGATCGCCTACGGTAGCTGGCGGCACATTGCCAGAGTCAAGGCGATCTTCCGGGCTACGCCGGTTACCACCGGTTGGTCAATCGAGGCGCAGCGTAGGGCGAGTGCGGAGGCCGACGTCGATCGTTGAGAAGCCGTGACTCTCCGTGGACAGAGTCGCTCAGTGCGGAAGAACGACAGCAGGGCCGTAGACGACATCCGGCGGGAAGGGGAGTGTGTGAAAATGGTCGGTGAAGATTGGCTAGAACCGCGAAGAGTCCTGGCTGAGGCAGTGCTGGCCTGGGAAGACTGGAACGATCCGACCCCACCTGACCTTGGCCGCGCGATGAACGCATGGCAGGCGGTCATAGCCGATGAAGACAAGGCCACCAATATGTGGGTCTTCTGGCATCGCGCGCACAGTGATGCGGCTGAGTTGGCGGAAGCTGCAGAAACCTATGATTCGGACCTGATTGCCTACTTGCGCGCGCACGGCGCGGTCGCTTCCTTCTGGCAAGGCAGGAAGGGGGGGTAGTCCGTGGACAGGCCCTGGCCGACCACGATCGCTGAGGCTGTGGACCGGCTGCTTGCGGCGCTAGATGAGCAAAGTATCCAGCAGATCCGAAGCTGCGAGCGCAGCAAATTGGCGATGTACCACTTCTTCCTCGGCACGTACATTAGAAACCAATTTGGGCTTTGGGCCGGGAACCACCAGCTTCTGCACTCATGCAACCAGGAGTTCGCGCACCCGGACGACGTGTCGATGAAGATCATTGACGCGCTGTGGCAGCGACTGCAGGAGGAGCCAAGCCATGAAAAGAGATGAGGGGATACGCTCCGGATCTGCCTCAGGGCGAAGCTCCGGTTGGCAGCTTCCCGAAGGGACGACGGAATCGGTGTTCTACACCGATGAGCACGGTCTTCCCGTGGCGTCTGCCAATGAAGCCACCTTCTTCAGGATTGTCTGGTATGACAGCAAGGGCGAACGCATCAGGGAGATCTGGGGAGTCTTCCGCGAGGAGGAAGAAGTCCAGGATGCGTACATGTGAATGGAAACTAGAACAGGTGCGGCAGCGGAACACCCTGGCACAGTGCATCGGATCGTTCACAGCGCCGGGTTTGAGGTACGAGTAAGGTCAACTCCGTCGAATGGCACTCCATCGGAATGCGAGGTGAGTTCACGGGGCAAGAAGTCTGCAAGCCAGTGATTGACCCGGTTGGCAACCATAGACAGGTCGACTCTCGCCGACGAAGATGAGGCAGATCCGATCGGTGCCGCATTGACTGAGGTAGCGAGATCAAGCGGTTCGTGAGAATCTGGAGTGGTCTATCCCTCAGATTTGGGTTGGTCGGCAGCTTTGAGAACCAGGTAGTGCACATCATGTTTGGCGTACACCCATTCCATTGCTGGATCGCTTCGCCTGCAGAGTGCGAGAAGGTCCGGGCGACGACCAAATTGCCTCTCAAATATGTCTCTGCCAGCTATTAGTTGCCCGAAAAGGTATCTGTCAAGATAACGCCTTGCCTCGATCAGCTGTATCTTCTGTGCGCGTTCCACTTCGAGCTGGAATTGCGGTAGTGCCGGTCTTTCGATTATCCCATTGCAGTCTGCGGGAGATAGCCGTACGGCATCGGCTCTGCGTGACTTCGACTTCGCAGGCCATTTGTCGGGCGTGTACGGAGAGCAGATTGTCACATCCAGATAGACCTTCCCGCCAACCTTCGCGAAGTACTCGTGAATAAGCTGGTCCTCCAAGGAGCGTGACGAATCGGATGAACTCTCATTCTGGTGTGAATTCCCCGGTGACCCCTCACGAATCGAGTCCTCGTTTGACAGATCGACCATACTGCCGAGCTTTATGTATAGCGAATGGTAGAAGCGATCGTGAAGGTCCACTCCAGTCTTGCTTGGAGGCTTGAGCAACTCGATGGTACCGAGTTTCTCGACGGCCCTCTGCCGGGGAGTCGCTGCAGCGTCAAAAAGCGTAAGGAACAACTTGAGCACCCTGCGCACAGACTCGCCGCTGGTGTTAGCTCGCACGAGAATTTGGACCATCAAAGGTGCGGATGGATCATCCCTTGCCAGACTTGGCGCAGGATAGCCTTTCAGCCAAACCAGGCTGTCGGGTGAGTCGGGTATCGAGCCGAGAAAGACGTCCAGCCCCAAGCCCTCCGCGGCTCCTGTTTGAACCAGGTACGATACCAAGCTTTGCAGCCTGGACTGGATGTGGTCGACCGTCACTTGTGTGCGCCACCCTTCAAAGCGATCACCAAGGTACTCCGGGTGCGGCCGCATGATCCGGCCATGGTGATGCCGAATGTGTGCTACCGAAGCAGGGCAACCAATCTAGTCACGGAAGAACACGGCTACCAATAGTGATACTCTGTCGACGGGAGCTGTCACTGGCCTTGGCATGGTTGGCCATGCTCGGAGAAGGCTCCCGCTGCAATGATACAATAGTGTCCGGGGCGAGGGCTATCGAGAGGACTGATGGCGTCGTGGATACCACATTGTTCCATGCGGAGTGCGGCACAGAGGTCGAGTGGGACCCGGCGGAGCGCGCCTGGTGGTGCCCCGAGTGTCAGGTCTATGTGGATAGTGACGACCTAACCGAAGATGAGGATTGCGTTGATGAAGCAGGGGTGCCGTGGTAGAGCAGTAGGCCTTCGGGTTGGCCAAGAAACGGCAGGAGGTAGAGGCAATGAAAACTCTTGTCATCATACCGTGCAGCAAGACTAAGGTTTGGGCGCAGAATCCACTGCTTGGATTTATTCCCGCAAGAGACGCCTACAATAGCGACAACTTCCGCACGAATCGCGAATATGCAGAGGCAACTGGCCATGCGTGGATGGTCTTGTCCGCAAAGTACGGCTTCCTACATCCTGATAGGTTGATTAGCAACT